>Ga0209634_1002701_pt1 | contig 12317 bp, 31 predicted proteins | sample LinPmetageLP40_FD_184043 | JGI IMG/M metagenome (GOLD analysis project Ga0209634, IMG submission 184043) | Marine viral communities from the Pacific Ocean - LP-40 (SPAdes) (version 2) | ecosystem: Environmental > Aquatic > Marine > Oceanic | place: Pacific Ocean | collected 2010-08-26 | reverse complement strand
GTACTTCTAAGTCGTGATCTCATGTAGTTCCAAGCAAAGGGTGTAGCCCACTGAGTAAGTTCGTCAAAGCCAATCCAACTAAAGGCAAGACCCTGATACCTGAGTACGTCATCATCTCTGTCTAAGTAGGAGAGCCACAATCGTGCTCCAGAGGGGGCTACCCATTGCATTTTTCTTTCTGACCATTTTATCCCCTTCCATATTTTAGGATAAAGTTCTTGTGATTTAAATATAAGTTCTCTTAGTTCTTCCGTTGTATGCCGTAAAAGAAGCCCACTGAAGTTAGGGTGACCCATATAACGTAGTGGGTCAGCTAACATTGCGTAACTCTTACCACCGCCTGCTGAACCGCCATACAGGACTTCTCGTTCTCCTGCTGCTAAAAAATCTGTCTGTGGACCTTTGTTAGGCTTAAATATAACATTACGTGTTTCCTCAATAGGTGTTTCATCTAATTTAACTATTGGTTGCGGTAATGCTTTCTTTTGAACCTGTCCTTTGGGTTTCGATTTCCTTTGCTTTTGCGATTGCTTTTTCCGCATACTCTGCCCACTTGCGGATGCTTCTAACTTGGTTCTTACGCTGTCGCTCATTCGCTACCCTTTTTCTTAAACCTACGTGAGATATATACCGCCCTGTTTGTGTACTGAGCCAATTCGATACTTCTCTATACGAATACTGTTTTAAATAATCTCTTGCCATTTCAAGTTTGTCTAATTCATTTTGAATTGGCTGTAGTAAGTCGGGGTCATTATCATCTTGTACATAACCAAAAGGAATAGTACGTGCTATTCTAGGTATGGGTGTCCACTCTACTTCATCTTTAATATCTAAGGGTTGAGGGAGTTCCCACTTTCCTAAACTTCTAGTCATCATCTTCTTGTTTCTTAGCAGGCATAAGCATAACACCACCTGATGATTCTACTTGTATCTTCTCTGTTTTAATTAATCCTGTCCTATCTAGGAGTTCTTTAGCAGCAGACATCTTATCTCGTATACCAAGTTCAGTTGGATCTATCAATCCACCTGCGAGTGCTACGGCTGCTCTGGGAGCATTACGTGCCATATATGTTTGTGTAGCGTCCATGATTTCATCTTTAAGACCGTTTACAATCTCTGTAGTAGATGAACCTTCTGAGTATCCTGCTAATTTCTTAGCTAATACTACATCACCTGCAGCCCCATCAAACAATACATTTAAAAACATCTGTTGCTTTTCTGTGAGTTGTCTACTCATTATACTATATCCTTATTGACTTGTCAACACATTTATATCGTATTGTGTGTGGTTCTGATAATTGAGGTTTAACGTGTGACACAAATGCACCTACCATTGATATACATTCCTGTACTGTGTTCGCCTGATGATCGGGATTAAAATGTTTACAACTCACAGATTGATCCATAGGTGACATAAGACATATTGTGACAAAGGGCAAAAACATATCATACGTTCTTACTTAGTTCAAAGTGTGGTCCATCTATAAATGGTCTACGTCCTTCTGCTCTGCGAGTATCTATGTAATCATTCATAGCTTGTTCCATTGTCATGTTACAAGTACGCAAATCATTAATATGCCAAGCTGCACCCCAACGTATAGATACGTCCTCAAGCTTTGCAGCTTCCATCATAGCGTCAGCAATGTCGTCATAGACATTGAGTTCCCATGATGCCCTCCCACCAATATATGCCATCAAGTCTACAGCTAGTCCTTCCAGATGCTTTGACTTCATGGTCTGTGATGCTCCTTTGGCTACCAGTGCTTCCTGCTCTTCTATTGTTCGCATTCCACAGATGACACCAAAGTCTATCTTCGTAAGTTCTATAGCTTTCTTTACGACTCGTACCATGTCCTCATTGACACCTGTGAGTCTGTCTAAGCTACGTTGTGAGAGAGTAAATCCCATATTATATATCCTTTTTATTTTGTAGTCGTTCTCTGTCTGCTTTTTCTTTGCAGGGTATACACACACCGTTCATCTCTGTAAACTTTTTCTTAGCGTGTGAGTACACCTTAAATACCTCTATGGGTGTTTTGCATACAGGACAGTCAGCCATTATTTCTTTTTATTTAAGTTATCTACAGAGCCATACTTAGCCCTAGATACATACCCACCTTGCTTTAGTGTCTTTACTTCTGAATACTTTTTCTTTACAGCACCGCCTTTGTTGCGTCTTTGAGGAACTGTTTTGAACGGTGATAGTTGGATACCCCCTAATCCTACTCTTGGTTGTCTAGGTTTTGTTTGTGTACCCATTTGTTTTCTTACTTGCCTGTTTGTTTCGTCAAACTCACTGCGTGAAGCATTTTTTGCTCTTCTTTGTTCTCTTGAACTCATTCCTTTAAAAGGGTCTATCCTCTCTGGACGTTTTCCCTTTCTTCCACCTCTATAGTAATCCATTTGCTCATTAAAAACCTGCATCGCACCGCCTCGTTTTTTTAATGCAGCGTCATACCTGCTTTTCATATCTGCTTGATTATCCCTAACGACTTTATTGCCACGCATACGTCTATCAATTTCTCTTCCTGTATTTATTTCCTTTTGTTGTGCAGCCGTAGGGGGTGGTCTTCGTCTAATTCCTCCAGTTATACCTCTACCACCACCATCTAAAGGACCATCTGAAATTCTAGGGGGTCTTTTAATAGGCGGTCCTACTACAGCAGGTTGCCTCAAAGGTGAGTCTCGTTGTATGCGTGGAAGTTGTGGTCTAGGGGCTATTGGTCCTCTCGTTCTTGATGGTGGTGGTAAGAACATAGCCATTGATGCAGCTTTATCTGATGTAGAAGTAGGTTGACTACCCATCTTTGTATTTTGTTTAGGTACGTGAGCCATGCCTTGATGTGCCTTAATGACCTTTTTATCTTTCTTCATTTGGTAATACCCTTTTGTTTTTCATATGTCCGTAAGCCACCTAGCCCCAACATACCCATAAGTACCGTCATTAAACTTCCCATATCAAATTCAGGTATAGGCGGTATATCCACACCAGTTAGGGCTACTACAAATAATATTACAGGTGACAGAATAAAATGGTATAGTAAGGCTATCCCACATACCCATCCTACAAAGGGTCTCCAACCGCCTTTAAACAGGCTTCCAGAGGCAGCTTCAGCCTTGTTAACCTCTACCTGTGCCAGTGCCAACTGCTGTGCGTGTTGGTCTGACATGGTAGCAATCTCATGGGCTAGTCTAGCTTTCTCATCAGCATCAGGTACTACCTTATCTAAGATACTTGATACTGGTCCTATGAGAGAAGCTATAATGCTCATTTAACACTTACAGTCAGGATTGTTACAGCCTTTGCCTTTTACGGATGACTTAGTACCATTTACATAGATACCAAACCATGCAGCACCTGCACCTACAACGACAGAAACAAACCCTGCCTGTGCGTTGTTAGGGTCTGTTAAATTCATAAACCAATTACACGTTTGATAAAACACTATCATATAGGACAGTATTAACATACGTGGTACTATTCTCCAAGCCGATAATTTTTCTGGTGTCATTTCTTGCCCTTTGCTTTTTTCTGTGCTGTGGCACTTAATTCTTTCATGTGGAATAAAGGCTTGCTTGTTTTTGTATGAGTCTTGCCTGAATGAAGTTTACCATCTTTCATTTTATGTGTGCCACCCTTAAACTCAGTGCCGTTCTTTAAAAAATGTTTTACACCCTTCATGCTGTACTCCCTGTTTTTCTTCTCTTACCCGATGCAGTGACTGCGTACTTAATAGCCTTTGGTCCTGTTTTTTTAACTATGGCAGTTTTCTTTTCCGCTGCGGTCATCTTCTTTGCTACAGCAGCAGGTCTACAGGCAGGGTAGGGTCTGTCACTTTTAGATGCAGACTTCCTACCACAGTCTTTGCCTGTCTTTATGTCAACCCATTTTTCACCAAACCACTTAGTTAAACCACCCTCTTTGTAGTTTCTGGGCTTGAGCTTACGCATACGTTCCACCACGTTTCTTGTATGTACGTACAAGCCACGCATTAGCATAAGCAGAAGGATACACCTTAAACTTTTTCTTAGCTTCTGATTTTACTGCTGAGTACAATTTAGGATTCTTAGGCTTTGAACCTGACTTTGAAGTCGAGCCACCCTTTTTATAGAATCCCATTTTATTACGTACTGTTGTGGGTAGCTTTGCTGCCCCTTTATTTGGTGGTTGTTTTAGTGCCATCTTAACTCCTTACAGTGTCAATCCCATACACTTTGTTATAAATTTCGCTACGTCCAATTCCCAAGTCCTGCAACTCTCTGTCACTAAATCCACGTAGTGCGTTCATTGCTGCTCTGTGTGCTCTTGCTTTCTGTGACCGTTTAAACCATTCTTTTAATATTTTAACCATTGTACTACCTCCTATGTTTTATGTACAAGGTAGTTATATCATAGTTACCGAATAGTTTCTACAGACAGTTCTGCAATTCCGTTATGCAGTTGTAGACTTAGGCACTTCAACGAGTGAGGCAACTACATGCAATCGGTTTGCTGTAGCTGCTGTTACTGTCAGTATATCACCTGATACTAAAACTAAATCATTTGATATTAATTCTACAGTACCGTTAGCTCCTACTGCCTTAACTTTAAATAAACTAAATACTGAGCCACCATTTGTTATGGTGACAGTTATGGTATCCGCATTGCCTGTGTCCTCAGACACCAAGATAGAAGATACAAAGGTCGTCATTAACGGTGGACAGGTATATATAACTGTCGCTGTAGCTGTTGTTAAATCAAACTTGGCATTCTTATATCTTGATGTACTGAGGACATTAGCCATTACTTACCACGTGACCTTGCTTTAGCCATGCCACCACCGTAGAACATTCCACCCTTACGATAGTCAACCATGCCACCCTTCTTCATAGCCATGCCTGTAGATGGATTAATCTTCTTCTCTTCCATCATACCGCCCATGTTCATCTGATGGGCTTTCTTTTTACTGTAGTCGGGCATACCGCCTTTAGCTGCTTTCATTGTTTTCTTTTCCTTTGTTTTACCTTTAACAAACAAATCAGGATTCTTTTTTAGATCCCTTATAAGTTGTAGCATTAAAGCTTTTTCTTCTTTTGGAGTTACTAAAGACGTTTCACTAGCACTAGCCATAGGTCCAATTTTCATTGTTAGTTTTTTTAGTATAGCAGAAGGACTATTACTAGAGCCTGACCCACCTGCTGTACCTATTATTTTTCTTCCTTCGGCTGAACCTAATACTTTTCTAAACTGGTCCATAGTCATTGGTTGATTTGATCCTTTAGGACTTGGCATATCTAGCTTCCCTTCTTTGCAGGCTTACCTTTTGCATTAAGGTAGGCACGTAATGATTTATGACCTGACTTCTTCAAGTCTTCTGCTGTCACTGCAGCTTTCTTCTTTCCATTTTTATCTACGAAATATAACTTACCTTGCTTTTTAGCTTGGGCTATAGTTCTAGGCTCTGTATTAGGCTTGCCTGGATTAGGTTTTGCTGCATTTTTAATAGACTGTGTGGGTCGTTTCATAGGAGACTTAGATGTTCCACTAACTTTAGGCATCGGACCTCCCTCAGTCATTCTAGGCTTACGTGTCTGTGCTGTATTTTTCTTACGTGTGTTTGATGGACCTCTCTTAGCAGCAGAACCCATCTTACCTTCAGGTGTAGTCCTTCGTTCCTGTGGAACTGTATCGGGTATCATACCTGACTTACGTTCTGCAGACTTAGCCTTACCGCCTGTAGTTGTAGCTTTCTTAGTATTTGTTGAAACACCAAACCCTGCAGGTCTACGTGATTCACCTGTACCACTTTTACGAGTTGATGATGAGACACCAAATCCTGCAGGCTTACGTGCTTTTCCTGTGCCACTCTTACGAGTTGATGAGGAGATGCCAAACCCTGCAGGTCTACGTGCCTTACCTCGTCCACCTTTACCACTACTAGCATTTTGGCTTCTTTCTACATAAGGTGTTCCCTCATATTTAGCCTTTTTTTTAGCAGCAAAGTCACCTTTAATCTTTTGCTTTTTGTACAGGTTCTTTATTTTTGTTAGTAGAGATGCAAATCCTGTTTTTGATAGATCTTTAGACATAGAGTTACCTACAGATCCACCTTCTGCCATTCCTTCTCCCTTAGAATTAATAAGTCCTAAACGAATTAAATGACCCATAAGTTCATTATCTTTCATAGGACCAAATATTTTAGGGTCTCCTATATTACTTTTAGTTATCTTAATTGGTTTGCTAGCCATTGGTTAGTTCCTTTACCATTTTACTTTATGTGACCAGTACTTTGCACTCAGCTTGCTTGTGGGCTTGCCTTGTGCATTGTGCCGTGCATAGTAGCTCTTCTTACGAGCCTTATCTTTTGCGGATGTAGGACTCTTCCCTGCACCTCGCACACCTTGTTGACCAAAGCGTATTAGTCTAATCGTGTCGCCTTCCTTTGCAAGGACTGCGTGTGACTTCTTAGGATGTTTAGGTGTTCGTTTAGGCTTGTTATAGCCAGAAAAAGTTTCACCGCCTTTTTCCACTGTCATTAGTTATCCCTCTCACCTTCAACCCATCCCTCTAGCTTCATAGCACGTTCTACATGCTCCAAAGTAAATGGTCTTCCATAGTGAGCCTCTACTGCCTTACGTACATAGAATACATCACTGTGGGGAATATGAAGTCTGTCCAGACTATTGTTACGGATAGCATCATAGAATGCCTCAATAACATTGTCTGTCTTTAGTTTTACTGATTTTCTCTTCATTGTCAAGAACTTTATTTTATTTTATACGGATATATACTATAATAGTATGTCACTTAAAGTGAAGTCTTAGAAAATGTATACTTATAGTGATTTCATTTACAGTGTTTTTTTAAGTTTAGATATAAACACTTTAATTGTTATCACTGTAAGTGTGTTTATTCTAGGTATACATAATTATACCACAACTATGTGTGCAGGTCAACAACTATATATATTATTATTTATATGTGTGGTATTTATGTTACTATATAGTACGGTGTGTGTAGGTTTCTGTAGTGGTTAACAGTGAAAATACCAGATCTGTGTAGATTTGTGTATATACGTACCCCTAGACCCCCACTGGCTGCTGCGTAGGGGTGTGACAAAGATAGAATCTACTCAAGATCACCGTGCATCTTCTCAGATGAAAGATTCTTAATACCTTTGATCCATCCAATCTAAGCAAATCCCCAGTAAAACAAGGGCTTTATGAGCAAAAGGTAACTGTTATCACATCAGTTGCTTCAAAGAAGCAATAATAAAGGTTGGAGTTGACCGATATCGGACAAAACAACTCTGCCGATGCATATCCCCCTTATTGAAAGAAGACTCTATCAATCCTAGCAATCGGTGATAAAGAACTATCTATCAAACACAAGGCTTGACAAACCAAATCCAAACTCTTACCTTTCAATATAAATTATTAACGAGAAAAATTCATCTCGATCTCTTGTGAGAGATGAATTCTTTCTCTTATAATAATTGAATTGAAAGTAAAAGGAAAACAAAATGACAAACCCAAACAACAAATCTCAAATCCTCAAAAACGATAACATCAAAACTCTAATTGCTGAAGGTCAGAACATTGCTAAGTTTCTGAAGGATCGAGATAACAAAGAGTTCAGCAGAGCGAAAGGGATGTTGACTGTCGATACTTTGCCATCAGAGATGTTTGATTTTGATTTAACTCAAGCCAAGCAAGAGAAGAAGCTTGGTAATGACTACAACGTGAAGCCAATCGGTGTTTGGTTTCGTCTTGGTTTCTTGGCACATCAGATTTCCAAAGGAGTAACAGATAAAAATGCTATCGGTTTACGAATGGTTGACAGAAGAAGGATCAGCGAAGCCAAGATCTTCTGGGAAAATCATACAGAATGTCTTGAGATTCTTAAAGCCTCAAAGAAAGGCTACAACAGTTTGTCAGCCCTAATCAAAAAGTTCAACGATAACAAGAAAGCTATCACTGAAGAAACTTCTACAGAGTCTGAGAATGAAGATACTTCTACCGAAGCTGAACTGTCCGATGTCGGACAAACTACCGAAGGTAAAGAAACTATTAACAAGCCAAAGACTCCACAAGAAATGGCGAAAGCAATAGCGATAGCTTGTAAATCCCTTGGATTAGATGTTGAAGAAGTTGCTACAGCATTGTTGGACGAACTAACAAAGAAAGATACTTCAACTACAGTAGTAAAAGAAACCACTCATACTGTGCCACCAATCAAAATAGGCAAAAGAGTAAAGGGTGTATGGCAAGAGATTGCCGTATAACTTAAACATCATCTGGCAGGGCTTAACCGCCCTGTCACTAAAATACAACAGTTTATAATATTTTTATTTTAATACTTGAATACTTTGTGAAAGTATTAAAATATAAATAATATAAAAAGAAAGGTTCAACCGATGATAAGTTTTGCAGGATACATTGACAACATTGAAGCAAAGAACAAAGAGCTACGTGAAGAGATAGCTATCTTGAAACAGAAACTTGTAGACAAGAATGATTATATCAACAAGCAAAGAGTAATCATCGCAGGTTATACGAAAGACTGAAACTGTCCGATGTCGGACACCAACTTAATCGGAGATTAATATGCTTATTACTAAAACATCTATGCTTTCTGGCGAGACAAGGTCATTAGATCTTAACGTAACTCAAGATCAAATTGATCTTTGGGAAGGTGGTATGGTCATTCAGAATGCCATGCCAAACTTGTCTATTGATGAACGAGAGTTCATTATGACAGGTGTAACTGCTGAAGAATGGGAGACAATGTAATGAAACTAATATCTTACATAGCTATCTTACTGGCATCCACTGCCTACTTTATGGTAGGCTTGGAGCTAGTCAATGCAATGGAGTCAACACGTATAGCTGACTTGGGCTACAACTGGGCTGATGTTTACTTGCTAGGCTTTGCTTGTGTCTTGTTCCTATCAGGAACATTCGGCTTTCTATTCGTGGCAATCACTGCCAACAAACTATAGTATTATAATATTTAATTAGTAGTACTTTAGTGATACTAATTAAATATATATAATACATAAACTGTCCGATGTCGGACAACAACCTTGAAAGGAACTACAACATGAACTACTTTACTTGCATAGCAATCAAGCCTTTGAACGATGGTACAAAGGGATTTCGTTTTAACCTATTAGGTAAAAAAGGTATTTACCGTAAGCGTCAAATCAAATCAAGAGGTTTCAAACTCTTTGATCGTGGTGACTGCATGGTAGGCTTTCACCTTGGTAAGCGTAGTGTTTACTTTGAAAGCAAGCGTAACACGAACTCTGTTCGTAAGCTCTGGCATTTTGCAGGGTAACAAACCAAACCGACATTGGATATACTGTCCGATGTCGGACACTTTAAATGTAATTTAATTGGAGAATAGAATGACAAAGAAACCTACAGGTTATGTAATATATGAGGGTGCTAGTTTGCTTGATGGTAAACCTATCATGGTTGTAGCTATGCTAAAGTCTAGCAATGGTAAGACAGGTAACATGGTACAAACATTCATCCAACGTAGCGATATGAATCCGTTGGAAGCATCAAAGATGGGTGAAGATTTCAGTATTTGTGGTAGCTGTCCTCACAAAGGCATAGCTGTACCTAATGACCCTGTAGCAAAGCAAGCCAAAGAACGTCCTTGTTATGTCAACTTAGTTTATGCACCATTGAATGTCTACAAGTCCTATGTCAAAGGCAACTACCCTATAGTGCAAGGACATGACGCTATAGCAAGCATAGGTGAAGACAAGGACGTTAGGCTAGGCACGTATGGAGATCCTGCTGTTGTTCCAAGTTATGTATGGGATAGCTTGCTATCGAAATGCAAATCAAATACAGCCTACTCACATCAAGCTATGGAGCAAGATGCTCAGTATGTACCAGAGTACATGATGCGTAGTGCTGACACTATTGAACAAGCACAAACAGCTTGGTCAAATGGAGAGCGTACCTTTAGGGTAGCACCACTCGATACCTTAGTAAAAGGTAAAGAGATATTATGTCCTGCATCAGAAGAAGCAGGCAGACGTACCACTTGCAAAGATTGTAAACTTTGTGGTGGTAGTAGAGTAAATGCAAAATCAATATTAATTCCTGCACATGGGAATGGAAAGAAGTACGTAGCATGAGAAATTTTATTAAGATAAAGAAGAAGCCTAAGTTAGAGAACCCAACACCAAAGCGTGACGATTGGAAGCGTAAGCGTAAGGCTGAACGACTGACCAAGCAAGCCCTGCGAAAGGCAGGGTAAGGCTTGTGTTTGTAGTAGAAGTGTGTATAACTGTAGTTATAAACTGTCCGATGTCGGACACTTTGAAAGGAATATAAGATGATTATCTATTTAGATATGGACGGAGTGATAGCTGACTTCTTTGGTGGTCTTGCCAAGCGTTGCCATGTGGCACATTGGAAGGACATCATGGACATACAGTCTATCCTTGAAGAGATACGTGGTACTACGTTCTTCAATGAACTCCTTGAGTTTGATACCACCATGAGACTGATAGACTCAGTCCGTAGTATAGCTGACCGTACAGGTAATGAGTGGGGTATATGCTCTAGTCCGTTGCGTGGTGACAGAGATAACTCTGCTCATTGGAAACGTAATTGGTTAGAGGTTCATGGCTATATGCCAAAGGTAAAGAACCTAATCTTTACAAGGAGTAAAAATAAGTACGCTATCAATAGTATTGATGGCACAGGTAACATCTTGATTGATGACAAGCCTGACAACATCAACAGATGGGAAGACAAAGGTGGCAAAGGTTTACTGTACCAAGCCAACAAGGACGATGTATCAGATTTGATTTACAATTTATACAAGTTCACACCCAACAACAGAGAAGGATAAGCTATGCTTACAAGAGTTCATGTCAACCAACACGTTATAAAAGCCAATGCAAAGCATGGCAAGAATGACCCTGTGTTTACAGTTAAACGAGGGAAAACAAATACCTATGCTCACAGTGTCAAGATCAGTGGTGACTGTGAGTTAGTATATAGACCTGACAAACCACTATCCTGTGGTGCGAAGGTATGGATAGAAACAAGAAAGGAAGTCCAATGCGTATTAAACGAGTAAACCCTATCGCCAAAGCTATGCTTAGTCTTAGACGTAGCCCACAGGTTATACCAAACAAGAAGAAGGATTGGTATCCTGACGTAGAGGATTACGATGGTGTCTACATAGACATGCATACAGGTGAGGTCAGACAGCTTGATGATGATGGCGATGACGATGACCCACATGACGTAATGCTACCACCCACACCCAAGAAGGAGAAGTAATATGAAGACCTATGAAATCGGATTGAAGATTGATGGCAACCTAAGTGTACAGACTATAGATGATAAGCGACTGTCTATGTGGACAGACAAACCTGATTGGAAGGTAGCTATTGACTTGGCTATACTTGTAGCAAGAGAGGTACATCCAGACATGGAGATAGACTTTGAGTATGTCAAAGAGTTTGAAGGTTGGGATGAGCCTGACGTAGGGTACGTCCAAGACTGTACGATGGTGTTGCAATAGTGCTACACCCAGATGTAATAACGAATGTCAGTAAGCTAGATTTGATGATGGCATTTGAAATGAGAGCCTTTTTAGTGCATAATAAACAACAAGAAGAACCCTTGATGGCTGAGTTAATCACAGCTTTAGAGAAACATATACAGAAAGTAGGTAACGTATGACTATACCACACATTAAACTAACAGACACCATGCTCAATAAGTATATCATTGACGCTAAGAAAGACGTACTAGATTTGTTTGAGATAGACCCAAGTGGTGAGATAGATTGGCTTGAACCTATATATGTATCAGCAGACTATGACTCTTATGACATAACTAAGGTGCAGATTAAATTCTACAAGACAGCCAGAGGTGACAAGCGTATGTCTATACCTAAGTTACGTACCTACGCAGAGGTAGGTGACTACGTATGGTTTGGAAACATAAGTCAAGAGGATGGTGGACTGTATTTTAGAATACATATAGGTAAAGAGTTACCACCCCCTGAGTTATTTTTAGATGACAAGCAGTACGAAAAACTACAAGTGAGGTATGGCTGATGGCACTGGATTACAGGTGGTATAAGAAAGACCTAGAAGCTATGCGTACATTAACTAAAAGCACTATGCCTTTGGTTAAGCTATGTAAAGATGATGAGGAACTCAAGGCATACAAGGAAGTAAGTAAGGGTATGCGAGGCATAAAAAATATTGAATTTAAAAAAGGAGAATGGTGACATGGCTAACACAGACAAGAGATACCAGAAAAGTACTACACCCATCCTAGATGATGAGGAT
>Ga0209634_1002700_pt1 | contig 12319 bp, 17 predicted proteins | sample LinPmetageLP40_FD_184043 | JGI IMG/M metagenome (GOLD analysis project Ga0209634, IMG submission 184043) | Marine viral communities from the Pacific Ocean - LP-40 (SPAdes) (version 2) | ecosystem: Environmental > Aquatic > Marine > Oceanic | place: Pacific Ocean | collected 2010-08-26 | reverse complement strand
TATGGCAGAGAAGTATTTGTAACATTTTTAATATGCGATTACCCAACAAGTTTAGACTTTAGGAATTGCCCTGAGCAAGTTAGAGAAGTAGCCGCAGGCAGATTAGAGATGTGGTTAAAGCAAAGTACAGTACTAGCAAACAGACCTGAAAATGTGCAATCAATAAATGCAACAATTAAAGCACTAAAAGACAACCGTAAAGAGAACTGGCGTCAGGAATTAGTAACCTTCCAAAAATACACATCACTATTAGACAAAACTCGTGATGAAAGTATGGAAGAAGCATTGCCGGAATTACACAAATTAATGTATAAATCAAATAGATAATAGTATGGAAGAAGAAAGAAGAGAAAAAACAGACGCACAGAAAAAACACGAAGAAAAAGTATTCGGAGAGGAAACACTGACGCCTGAGGAAGAAGAGTTAATGAAAAAGAAACTCGCAGAATTAAGAAAAAGAGACCCATTTATTTATAGATGAGAATTTTAGGACTTAGTTTTGGCTTTCACGATGCTGGTGCCTGTATGCTACAGGATTCCACGATAGAATTTGCCGGGCATTCAGAACGTTACAGCAAAGAGAAAAACGACCCCTGGATAAATCACGAATTAATTAATGCGGCCATAGAAGGTGGTAAACCTGATGTTATAGTTTTACATGAAAAAGCATGGCTTAAAAAACTTAGACACCTTTATGGACGTAATTGGAATGCATTACGTGAACCTACTCAAAAACAATGGATTAAGAAATACTATCCTCAATTAAAAGATATTCCTATAAAGCAATATCTACATCATGAAACACATGCCGCCGCTGGAGTACTTAGTAGTAAGTATGATGAGTGTGCTGTTATGGTTATAGATGCTATAGGTGAATTTGATACTGCAAGTATATGGCAATGGAAAGAAGGAAAACTTAAAAAATTACATAGTATAAAGTTTCCTAGTAGTTTAGGATTATTTTATAGTGCTGTAACACACCATGTAGGATTAAAACCTATGGAAGATGAGTATATCTTAATGGGTATGGCGGCTTACGGCAAGTCAGAAAACTGGAAGCCATTAAGTAAAAAAATGGGTAAAAGATTCTTTCATCACAAACACCCTTGGATAAGCCATAGGCAATCTATATTAGGTAAAGAAAACTTACAAAAAGGGTTACCTAAAAATAGTTTTGTAGGTGTAGACGAATTTGATATGGCCGCGGCCGCACAAGATCAAGTAGAACAACGAGTAAATGCTTATGCTCAATACGCCAAAGAAATTACTGGAAGTAATAATATAGTATACATGGGAGGAGTTGCACTTAATTGTGTGGCTAATAGTATGCTAACAGATATATTTAAAAACATTTTTATAATGCCTAACCCAGGTGATTGCGGTAGTAGTTTAGGAGCCGCCGCTTTAGAACTATATAACACAAAAGGAGAACGTGTTAATTGGGAAACACCATACTTGGGATATAATATAGAGGGTAAATACCCTATTAAAAAAGCATTAAAAAGTTTAAAAGAGGGGGAACTCTTTGGGATAGCAAATGGAAGAGCTGAGTTTGGACCACGTGCATTAGGCAATAGAAGTCTATGTGCTGATCCAAGAGGCCCGGAGGTCAAAGACAAAATGAACACGATTAAGAATCGTCAAAAGTTTAGACCGTTTGCTCCCATGATTTTGGAGGAACATGTGCATGATTATTTTGAAATGCCCGGAGGTATTTCACATGCACCATATATGCAATTTGTTGCAAAGTGTAAAAAGCCAGAAGAATTCCCTGCTATCATACATGAAGACGGTACCAGTCGTGTTCAAACAGTTAGGAAGGAAGAACACCCTGACTTGCATAAACTTCTTACAGAGTTTTACAAAGAAACAGGATGTCCAATGTTACTTAATACAAGTTTAAACATCAAAGGACAACCTATTGTAAACGATGAGGAAGATGCTAAAGCCTTTGCCAAGCACTATGAGGTAAAGGTACATGTCAGAGATTAACTGGCACAAAGTCCAACGCAAATTAGAAGGCAGATGTACTATGTGTGGTGGACACCTACCTAAGCATAATGGAGTCTGCTCTGTATTTGGCGAAGAGATGATGAAGAAATACAAAGATATAGATAAAGGCATAGATGAAGTAGAAGATGCAGTTAAATATATTTTAGAGAAAAATAACTATGTTTGATATATTTTACATAGGTGACAATACTGTATTAGAGAAAGATTTTCCTTTTGCTAAAAAAGTATCTGACCATAATGAAATAAAACCTAATACTAAAATGTATTGGGTAATAGACCCTAACATAGAAGTAATTGATACCGAGGTATTTGACTTTCGTCCTGAAAGTTATGATATGGGATTTACTCATGTATGGAAATGGGACAGCAAAAACTACGGCGGCGTAACATTACTGCCTAAGTCTAAATCAGAAGGCACAAAAGAAGTAAACAAGGTTGTATGTAAAAAGTCATTTGATACATTATACACAAAGACACCAGCAAAGTATTTTGAAAATAATCCTTATGCTAGTCACGTATGGTGTATAGATAAAGAATATAAATTAGACAGAGACATCGACTGGGCACCTGGTAATTTTGAACCTAATTTTATTCACAGTTTCCATCTACGTGGACAATTAGAACACAAATACCCACAAGAAGAAGGCGGTATAAAACTATATCCTAGAGAATGGAAAACTGCAGAAACTAAATATAATGCATATTTAGATGCAAGTGTTACTTATCCTATACTTTATGTGAAAGATGTAAACGACAGCAAACAAAGAGATATTTTTGAAGAGGAATATGTTTGGCTAATAGATTTAGAACATAAATTTAATATTAAAACAGTTGACTGGGTTCCTAATCCTTTTGAAAAGGATTTTATACATTGCTTTAAAATGCCATATCAACTTACAGAAAAATATCCACAAGCAATGGGCGGTATTAGATTAGTGCCTAAAAACTGGAGAACAGCAGAACTGAAAATACATCCTGCTTGTCCTATAGAAGATGAGAATTATGATGTATTTTATGTTGAAGAGGACGAGTTCACATCAGACTCTTACAAAGAATGTGCTGAACGAAGTAAAACAGATTGGTTTTGGGTAGTAGATAGAGAATTTCAATTTAACGGAAAGTTACTATATGTTCCTGCAACACACGAAGAAGAGTATATACATGTATTTAAAATACCAGGGCATTTAGAGGAACGTTATCCTGCAGACTATACTGATGCGTGGGATAATCGATGTGGTGGTGTTAGACTTGTAAATAAAAACTTTGATATGACTAAACATAAGTATCAAACAAGTATAGTTCCTGTAAGATACGATATATTCTATGTAGACAATCCTTCTGATTTTTCTGTTTCTATTAATAAAAGTAGAACAAAAATGTGTTGGATAGTAGATAAAGAATACTCTATAAACAATGTTTTTAAAAACGTGCCAACAAAAGATGAACAAAAGTATCTATTAAATTTTAAAATTACTGATCAACTACAACATAAGTATCCTCAAAAAGAGGGAGGAATATATCTCGTACCAAAGTCGTATAATGTAAATACTCCAATAAAATATAAAGGTTCTTTAAACATACATAAGAAAGAATACCCTATTATATATGTAGATGATGTAGATGACATAGAAAGTTTAGATGTACTAGTAACTCAGGACTGCTGGGTAATAGATAAAGAATATCAAATAGATGATGATATAGATTGGGCACCAAGCACATTTGAAATGAAGAATATGCATACATTCCATGTGCCTAATCAACTTAAACACAAATATCCAAATGAGATAGGTGGTGTTCGCTGGATGCCTTTAAACAGAAATAAAGACATAGTTATACATAAGGATTTACCAGTAAAGCCTAAACGTTACCCTATACATTTTGTTTTAGATCCTAATGATTATACCCAAGCAAAAGGTGAATGTTGGCTAATAGATCGTGAATACCAAATAGATGAAGATATAGAATGGTTACCAAGTAACTTTGAGAAAAGTTTTATACACACATTCCATGTTGATGGACAACTTCAACATAAGTACCCTGAAGAAATAGGTGGTGTACGTTGGGTGCCTTTAAATTGGGAAACAGCAGATACAAAAATACACATAGAATCTCCTTTTACTAAGCCTGTATTTGAAAAATACACCAGCGAAGAAGAAGGCAGAGAGCAGACAACAAAGGATTGGTTTTGGGTTATAGAAGAAAGTATAGATGTGTTACCAGACTTTGACTTTGCATACGTCCCTACAGTTTGGGATAAAAATAAAACTCATGTATGGCAAAAACTAAATCCTATATCTAACAGACAGTACGATTACGGTGGTGTAACACTATACCCTAAAGTGCCTCAAACTAAAGGCAGGCCTAAATATATTAGAGAACCTTCGTGTGTACAAAAGAAATATCCAGTGTATATGTTACAGCCTAGTGACTATGCAGACGGCTTACAGAGCATCTATGAGCGCCTAGCAGGGCAATCTAATGCAGATATGTACTGGGTAATAGATGCTTTTACCGTGTTAGCACCCGAATTTAACTTCGATTATTACCCTACACAATGGGATAAAAATAATGTACATGTATTCTTGAATGAGGATAAAGAACACAATAATGTAAGGTTAATTCCAAAAGAAACATTTTTAAATAAACAATATACAGACAAAGAAGTAACTAACAATACATTTGATCACCTAAAAGAAATAAATACTATTGCGAGTTTACGCCCAAAGTGGCCAGTTATCCACTTGCAAAGTTTAGAAAAGAACGAGTTTATAAACGCGATAAAGGATATAGAAGAACCCTTTGTTTGGACTATAGACCCAGATGTCAAAGTGGATCAAGGGTTGCTTGACCGCGGATTTATGCCTGTAGTTACAGATATGAATAAAGTACATGCATGGCAAAAACTTAATGGCATCACAAATAAAGTACATGCATATGGTGGAGTTAGACTATGGCCCACTACAAAGGACTATTCAAATCTAAAATCAGATGATTTAAAATTAAATAGAATAAAAAATATACAATACGTTAAGGAAGTTGGTTCTACAACTCTACCTTTTGATGTTGTGTATCTAAGTTATAAAGAACCTTTTGCAGATAAGAGATTTATTAAACTACAGGATCATATAAGAAGCAATTCTAAGTTAGGGTTGATATGGGTTAGAGATGTAAAAGGTATATTTGAAGCACATAAAATAGCATCTACCAGAGTATCTAGTAAAATGTTTTGGGTAGTAGATGCTGACGCAATTATAGATGAAGACTTTAAATTTGATTATATACCAGATGTATATGATGAAGAAGTTGTACATGTTTGGGCAAGTAGGAACCCAATAAATGGATTAGAATATGGATATGGAGGAGTAAAATTATTCCCAACTGAGATGGTAAAAAATGCTACAAGTTGGGGATTAGATTTTACTACAGGACTAAGTAACAGATTTAAATCAATGCCGCAAGTAAGTTGCATAACTAAATTTAATACGGATGGCTTTAGTGCATGGAGAAGTGCATTTAGAGAATGTGTTAAACTTACGTTAAATGACGATGCTGAAAGCAAAGAAAGATTGGATACTTGGTTACAAGCCCAGGGGGACGAGCCCTTTACTGTAGAAGCAGTAGAGGGTTCCGTTGAGGGGAATGAATTTGCAAAAGCAAATAAAGATAACTTGAAAGAGTTAAATAAAATAAATGATTACAGTTGGTTAAATGAGCAATATAATAAATCTAGATAGTTGGAACGATGTAGAAGAATATATAGATAATAGTTATTTACATATTCCTCCAAGTTACTTTGAAAGAGCAGTTATGGATAGACGTTACCCACGTGATGCATTTAGTAAAGGACAATTAGCAAGTAAAAGTTGGCTGTTACAAGAACTAAGTAATATAAAAGACTTACCAGAGGATATGACTATTGCTATATTAGGGTGCTGGATAGGTGCTATAGTGGAACCGCTATTAATATCAACAATGCCTATTCAACGAATATATGGACTAGACATAGATGCACAAAGTATAGAACTTGCAGAAAAGTTTAATCAAAAACATGTAGCAAATAGTTGGAAGTTTAAAGGAGTAGTTGCTGATGCAAGTATATTAGACTGTAACCATATGGAATTTGAAACAGGCGGTGAACTTATTAAGGTATCGCCTGAATGTATTATTAATACAAGTTGTGAACACATGGGTACTGAATGGTTTGAGTCTGCAGGTAGCAATCAGTTAATTGTTATGCAAACTAATAATAGTCCAGATTTCGAGGGTCATATAAACCCTGTAGCAAGTTTAAAAGAAATGGAAACATATTACCCACTAAGAAAATCAATGTATTCTGGTCAGTTAAAGACACCAAGTTATACTAGATTTATGCAAATAGGTTACAAATGATTTGGCCTCCCGGGTAGGACTTGAACCTACAACCTACGGCTTAGAAGGCCGTTGCTCTATCCAGTTGAGCTACCGGGAGGATATAAAAAGGGAAATCCGCACTCTGGGACATACCAAACTACGGATCGTTCTACAATGCCATTTGGCAATATTGGAAGGCCTTAACTCTTTGGGTTTTTATACCGCCCTCAAGTTTCTACTTCCTGGCTCTTTAAATAAAAAAATGCCCTGTTTCCAGGGCACTCACCTTGGTGCGTTCTTAGGTAGGGAGTAACATAGGTAGGCGCACAAGGATTTTTAAATTATACAATATATTTAATATACCTTTTACTAAATGTATCTCTAAGTTCTTTGTCAAGATCAGTCCTAACATTAAACTTAATATTGTAGTCTTTCATTACAGTTCTAAATAAGAACACAACCATTTCAGGTTCAAAGTTATCAAAACTAAACCTAATTGTATTATTAAGACCTTCCCTAAAAGTCTTGTCAATACCTGCATCTGTGTACATTTCATTTAGTTCGTAAGCAAGACCTACAACCAAACTGTATTTTGCACTAAGTTCAGATGCTACCTTGTTATCAAGTTTCTTAGCATTGCCCTTAATGACCTCTTCGGGATTGGGGAGATGTTTAGCAACTTTACGGTGCTCAACAAATTTGATTGCCATCCCCTCTCCAATTGCACCGGCAATCTCAGCCTTTTGTTCAAAGTTATCAGCACTATCAAAACCTGGTGCGTCTAACATTTCACTTACAAACGTCCAACTTCTTGGAGTTGCAAAAGATTGTGAACTACTTTTTGCATCAAAGTCAAACAAATCACCTTTACTGTAAGTTAAGTAACCTACAACGTCAGGGTGTACTGCATTATTAACAGCCCATTGTTGCCAATCGTCAAAGTTAATATCCATATTAATATGTCTAAACCTGTTAGCCAACGGTGCTGGCATTCTGTAAGTAACACCTCTATCAGTCTCTCTATTACCTGCCGCAACAATTCTTACATTGCTTGGAAGTATATACTGACCAATTCGTCTGTTAAGTACTAACTGGTAAGCCGCCGCCTGCACACTTGGAGGTGCAGAGTTAAGCTCATCTAAGAACAATACAACTGTGTCATAGTTAGAAGCGAACTCCTCACTAGGCAAGTCACTTGGTGGTGACCATTCCATCGTATTTGTCTCTGGGTTACGGAACGGATAACCTCTTAGATCAGTCGGTTCCAATAGTGCTAGTCTCAAATCAATTGTTACAGCATTACCTAAGTCTCCGCTGTTTACAATTCCATCTACTAGTTCTGATTTACCAATACCTGGTGCTCCCCAGATAAAAATTGGTCTGTTTACATGCATCGCTCGTAAAATAATTGGTTTTACTGAACTTGCTCTTACTTTTAATGTTTCCATATTAGTTACTCCTTAATTTAACCTATACATATAGTATAACAGAAAATTAGATGTTGTCAACCTTTTTCTTAAAAAGATTTGTAAAAACTTCTAATCCCTCTTCACGGGAGTAAGGCTTGTCGCCCCAAGCACTTCTTTCTTCACTATTTTCCATATACCAGACATTAAAGTTAGTATCAAAACTAACTGTGTCGTCGTATTTAAATTTGTGGTTTGAATGTACTATTGGCATATTTTTACCTATTTCCCATTAACATACAAGTATTATAGCAGAGAAATAAGGTATTGTCAAATGAAATCTGTAAAATCTTCTATACTATTTCCATTCATACGATACCAGGCGGCATCTTCTTGGCTATATAAAACCATTTTCTTTTTAGTAAAATAGTAAGGCCATTGCATATGGTTGTCTAATGCAAGATACATTTTAGGGGTAGGAATTATATCATGACTAAAGTCATAACAATCATAATGTCTTTTTAAGAGTTCATTACCTAAGTAGGTGAGTTTGAGTCCTTTGGTATCTTGCTTGGATACTCTATAATTACTAAAAACCTTATAACCCAATTGGTCCTTATCAAAGTTTATAAATTTATGATAAAATTTGGAATATTTTTCGTATCCAGGACGTCTAGAATTACTTGGCAAAAGACCTTCTTTAATTGTATTAAGAATGTCTTTTATAATTTTAGTCTGTAATTTGTTAGTCCTTGAGGTCATCTTCAGTTACCACTTCACCTTGTGTAAGTTTAACAACTTTAAACTCGTCTGTAGAGAATATTTTGTTTAATCTTTCCGCTAGGTTAAATGCATGTCCTGAATTACTAAAAGAAACTTTCTTATATTTTGGACCTGGGTAACTTACTAATTTGCTGAGTGTTCTTAGGTTAATAGGTGAATCATTAAAGAATACAGAATAAATTGCACTTGCAGATAATACTTGTTCTGCTTTATATGTTTGTTTGTTTACTGATTCTAATAATACTGTTGGCTTTGGCCTGCTCATATATGTATCTCCTAATATACATATATTTATCTAATTTTGCAATTAAAACAGCAGTTAATATTATTATTTAACTTCCATCGACTTCATGTCCATAAGCATCTACCAATGCCTTAAACTCTGTAAATCCACCAATTTTTTCGCCATCAACAATAATTTGAGGGAACGTCCTAGCAGTAGGAAATGTTTCCATTAAGTCCTCTCTAGTGAAGTCTTCATCTAACATTTTGTACGTTAGTTCGTATCCTTTTCTTTCTGCTAATGCTTTTGCTTGTACGCAGAAAGGACATTGTGGTTTGCTGTAAATCTCTACTTTCATTATACTACTTCCCTTCGTGTAAATGTACACGTTGATTGAATTTCCATACCATTAACTTCCGTATCAAACTCTACTTCCATACCACCTTTTAAAGGTGCTGGAGCAGATGGGCTAGTAACGTGATGTCTTTTAAGATATACATTTGCTTTACCAGAAGAAACAATTCCGTATTGTTTTCTTTGGTTCCAAAAATTTAGTGTTCCTGTTTTCATGCTTTTATTTATTTAATTTATGTAATTGTTGCTTTTAATTTGGATATAATTAGATCTAATTTATTTTCAAAAGTTAGTACTAATGTTTGATCTTTATACCAGTCGTCTTGTGCATAATTCATATTCTTGTGTGGAACAAAGTGCCAACCAAATCTACCGGAGATGCTATCTCTTATAGTCGTTACAGCCGTTAAAGGTAAAGCATTTGTATGAGTTACCCATTGATGTTTAAAGATTTTATTATAACCACAATCGTCTGGAAGTTTATAGTCCAGCTCAGCCATTTGAGGATAGTCGTCTTTGCTTATTAAGACGTTTAAGTTCTTGCCTACATTCTACTTCTGTTTTAAAAGGTCCTGAGAAACCATAATTAGTTAATGTAGAATATTTAGGACCATGACTTCTTTTCCAACCTTTTTCAAAGTTAATGCAATACCAACCAGCGGCATAGTAAACATCACTATCAGGTGTTTTCGTATATAATGGAATATCACTATTATAATCTGCATGTGTTGGGTCTAATGGATAAGGTGTTTCATAATCTATTAGATGTCCTTTAATATAAAAAGAATCGCTGATAGTTGTATCATCTGTAATTTGTTCTTTAAATAAATTAACATTACCAAAATGCTCAACAACATCAGTTGCATCTTCAAAACCTAAAAATTCTTTACCAGTAATATAAAAATAATGCTCTTGTACATCTTTATTTAAAATACCTAATTTATTTTTACCTTGTCTAACAAGCCAAGCCACATCACTAATTTGCTGTAGTTGTGTTTTAGTTTTCTTTTTGGTTACATTTACCATGCTATATTCTCCTTATCTCCGTAATCTTGATCCTTACCTACAACTTCTCCTTCAATAGAATATAATTGTTTGTTAGGCGTTCCTTTACTATTTTTAAATTCTTCTGGACACACATCTGTTCTCATAGATCTGTATACCTTTTTACCATCAGGACTTGTAAAAATCCAATAAGGTTCTGCAGGCCAATCGTCCCTTAGCCTTCTTACTGCTTTATCTAACTTGTCCATTTAAAAACTCTGCATAGTCGCCTGGATTTTGCGACATTCTTTCTAAATTCCATTTAGCACAAAACTTCATAAAGTATATTCCTACTTGTGATATAGGCTCTTTAGTTTTTGCTTGTTCTATAATTGCTTTACTTTCTGCTTTAACTTCATCTGGTTGCATAGTAAGATCTATAAGTATCTTGTTGCGTTCAAAGTCATCTCTAACTCTGTGTTCTGCTTCTTCGTGATCTACCCAACGTTGCAACATAAAGTTATTAAAGTTATAACCTCCAGTATGCCTGTCTTGGTAAGCCTCTGTGATGCCTGTCTTGTTCTTAGTGCCCTTTAGCCTAGCACCTGGATATGCACTAAACACATTGTCTGCACTATCGCCTCTAACACACTTCTCGAATAATACCCATTCAGGAACAACTGGAGTCTTAACTTCTTTAGTCTTTTTATCTATCACCCACTCTCCTGTTTTAGCATTCTTAAAGCCTTCTAGTGTAACTATTTGGTCTGTAGTACCGTTATATTGGGTTACATTAGGTGCTATGAGCTGATAAAAGTCACTATCTGTACTAATAATAATATGATTGTCGTCTGGATGTTGCTGTATCCATGTAGCAATTAAGTCATCTGCTTCTGCATTAGGTTGTTGTATTACACTACAATTCGTACGTTTATCTAAAAACTCTGTAAGATCATTGTAAGACTCAAAAAACAATTCATCATCTTCTTGTTCTCTAACACTTCTCTTGTTCATTGTAACTTTACGATTTGCTTTATAAGGTGTATAAAAGTCTTTACGCCATGAACGGCCTTCTAAACACATAACAACATGATCACCATCAAAGTCACGCCATGCCTTCTTTATGCTGTTAAACATAATGTGCATCGCCATTCCAACTCTCATGTCAATATCTTTACCACCACCAACATGTTTTGCTCTAAAGAACATGTTAAGCGAATCTACAAGTATATAAGTTTTAGCCATAATTTATTATAACACCTAAATTTTTAATTGTCAAGATTTAAATTGTCGTTAATAATTGCATCAAAGGGAGATTCTTTTAAGTTAGTTTCCCTTGCGTCTTCAAAGTTTCGTTTTAAATCGTATGTGAGATACTTGGCAAAGTTAGAAAGGATAAAATCTATTTCTCTAGGTTCCATATCCTCTATTGCCTGATCAACAGTAGCACCCAATTGTGTTACTAGCATTGCTAGTTTATTCTTCGCTGTTTGATCCAAAGTTTGTTGCGATGACATCTGCATCTCCTTCTTGTTGCATACCGTAATCCTGATCTGCCATCTCTTGTACAAGGACAGTTCTGCATACATCATTAAACCATTTGTTTACGATTGCTTCATCATCTTTGCCTTCGTAACCATTATTATGTAAAAACTCTACAAACTTGTCATTCCAGTCAAGTTCCATATATCCTGCTTTAGCATTATCTGGATTAACGTCTAACTTAAGAACATTTACATATGGTTCATCTTTTATTTCAGCAACTTTCTTTTCGTATTCTGAAATACCAACCTTACCATTCTTATAATCTATTTCAAGTTCAGCAAGTGTCTTTGCTTCGTCGGTATCCAACTCTAATGTTGCTAATACTTTTTCTAGTTCATCGCCCTCATAATAGTATTCTGCTTCTGCTATTGCACGAGTCTTACCTTTAAGACCCCAACTAGCAGGCATCATACTAAATGGTACTTTAGTTTTCTTTGCCATTTTCATCCTCTTCTGTTTTATAAATATTTACAACTCTACAAGTGTAATTCATTGTCCTACCATCTGGTAAGGTTCTTTGTACAAGAAATCTTGTACTAATACCTATCTCTGTAAGTCCTGGTTCCGGTACAACTATATCACCTGGTGTAACATTGCAAGGGTATGTTGCTATAAGTCTTATGCCATACCCAAATGCTACTATGACTTCGTTGTCAACAAC
>Ga0209634_1002698_pt1 | contig 12331 bp, 19 predicted proteins | sample LinPmetageLP40_FD_184043 | JGI IMG/M metagenome (GOLD analysis project Ga0209634, IMG submission 184043) | Marine viral communities from the Pacific Ocean - LP-40 (SPAdes) (version 2) | ecosystem: Environmental > Aquatic > Marine > Oceanic | place: Pacific Ocean | collected 2010-08-26 | reverse complement strand
GGACCTTTATTGTAAGCCGGAGCAATTGTAAAGTTTTTAGATGCTTCAATTCTCCAACTATTATCTGGTTTAGTTCCACCATGGCAGATTTTATTAGACAACTCAATATGAGGTTGTGTAGTTTCATAAATTCTTTCTGCAATATCTAAAGTATGTCTACCATTAGTTGTTAATTTAATTCTACCGTTATCATCACAATCAAAACCAAGATTTTTAAGATATTTGATATGTTTTGTCAATGCTTCTAAATATGATTTCGTAGGCTTTTTTTTCTTTGCCTTACGAATAGCACCACTAGATTGATTTGTGTAGATAATAGCCATTAATTAATTGATATTTTTTCAATTTCTAATTCTGATTCAGCCATTTTTTCAGCATAAGTTTTACCAAAACCAACTTGGTAACATGCGTCAATCGGGCTGTCACTTGACCACATTGCTAAAAGATTAGAGAAGTTAATATCAATGCCATCATAGTAAGACGGATTAGTTTTTTTTAACTCCATATGGTCTTTACAGAATTGTATACGATTGTTGTATATCTCTTTTTTGTTTTTAGTGTCTTTAGTCTTTGCAACTTCAAACTCAATAAATAAGTTTTCTTTGTTATAAAACGCCATAATATAGTCCTTTTGTTAGTTGTTAGTCTTTATCCTACCATATCTTATTGAAAATGGCAAGCCCTTAAAAAGCGTGTATTTACTCACTTTTGTCTCCAGAAAAGTCTCTAGGAGACACCTGGAGAGACGAATCGTCACTCTCTGATACTACCGTACCCCTTAAATATGCGTCATTTTGCACCTCTGCCTCAGCCCACTTTTCAAATTCATCAATCTCATTCTTATAATTTGTAATCTTATTATCAATAATATTCATGGTTTTATTATCAACATTTTGACCTAAAGAAGCCTTAATTTCTTCTAGGTCTTCAATAAATTTTAATTGGTCAATCACTTAACACTCCTTTTTAAATCATCTCTATTGTTTACAAATACTCTAATTAATCTTGAAACATCCACTGATTCTTCTTTTAATGTTTTAGGGTTTATAAAAATAACTCTACTATCATTCACCTTTAAAGATTTGTGTTCAACATTATCATCTATCACTACAGCACTATCGGTATTTTTACGCCAATCGTGTGATGAATAACCTGTTATATCTTTACTCATTTTTTATCCTCACTTGACATTAATAATACAATGTAATGTATTGCTTTTAACAGGTCTTTTCTGTTACGACCTGCTTTCTTACCAAACCTGCAAAGATACTTAATAGCATTTGCTTGGCAAAAATCTTTATCAATATTCAAGTGTCTTAACATATCTTGCACCTGAAAACCGTCTTTTGTTGTACTATAGTGTTCACCATAAGTACCTTTTATATAATCACTTATTTCTTTTACTATTTTATCTTCATTATATTTCATTCTAAGTCATCAGCCTTTCTTTTTACTATTTTTTCTATTTGATTAAAGTAACACCAGTGAGAACCAAATGTAATTGCACCAGTATAATTTAGAAGAGTATCATATGTTTGAGCATTCAAACTAGTATCCTCCTCAGCAGCTACATCTGTCAGTTCAGTAGCAATACCGATATTGACAATCTCACCTTGTCTGCCTTTAGTATCTTCTATTGTGTCACCTATATTAATTATCATTTTTATATCCTCCCACACCTTTGTTTAAATTTTTGTAACTATATTTGTCTGTAAATTTTGGCATAAAATCATGTTTAAAAAATTGTCTACCATTGTATAGTTGACCGTAATCATTAAATAATGAATTGTCATTTAAAACTATATCTGTACCAAACTCATCTTCGTATGTATGATAATATTCCGAACCATGTATCATATCTACACCACTATGACCTGTTGCATTAGTAGCTGTTTCATTAAATCTGTCATCACAATACTTTTTAATTTTGTTTTTAAATATTTCTGAATTAAATCTTTTTAATTGAGACAAAGGTGCATTTCTAAAAATAGTATGATGTATTTTAAAATACTCATAACCATCTTCAGGATCTAGATACTCTCTCCAGTATGTAAGATGTAATGTTCCTTCTTTACTCATTAGGCAGCCTCTAGTTCCATATCAATTACTTCATCAATATTGTGTTCATCAATACCTACAAGGTCAAGATTATCAACAACCATAATTTTTGCTTTAGCAGCTTCTTTTGTGATTGCATTGTTTTTAAGTTCTAGTAAGATAGCGTCAACAGCCTTCTCAGCTAAATCCCAATAATAGTTTTTTACTTTAGACATAGTGTTTTTCTCCTTTGTTAGTTGTTAGTATATCAAAAATTTGAAGTAAAGTCAAGTAATTTCTTTTCTTGGCTTCTTCTATTCTTTCTTTTAGTGTTTTTTTCTTTATCATATACACATATAATACACTAGTTTCATGCATAAAGCAAGCACTTTTTTACTTTTTTTTGAGTTTTTTTTGAGACCTGGTCTCAATTTTAGAAGTGCGTCAATACGCACAGCCCTATATCTATAGGTTTTTACTTAATCCTGGTTGGATTGTGTAGATTCGGTGGTATTATATACCTAACCAATTAAATACTGCTCTTAAACTTAATATCATATACATTAATTCCATTATCATTCTTGGCCAATCTCTATCTTTATAACCAAACCATACCCACATTATACAGGCTGCGACACTTAGAGACCACCCTACCCATTGAGTAGATATATTAGCACTAGATAAAATTGTTACACTTATTACAGCTAACAACAAACCAAACCATCTAAATTTATTCTTTAAGAACCTTGAAGGCAATACCATTTTTAATCTCCCTTAATGCTATTTTTATAACCAACCTTTGCTATGTAATAACTATCTACTATATCTGATATAGGATTACCTACTTTATCAGTATCAAATATTTTTTTTAAGTCTATTTTTGTTTCTTTTAAAAATGCCTCATACATCATATCTTTATCAGCATTACCCTTATCTGTTGCACCTTTTTTAACAACACTAGGTACAACTATCTTATATGGTAATACATCTTGTTCGAGTCTGTATTTTAGAATACCACAATTTTCAGCAATTTGAAATAGACCTTGACCTTTTGACCCATATGAATAACCTTCAATAAAAATTTCATAATCACCCTCATGCAAATCATATAACACATAGAAAACCCAATCAGATATTAAACCAAACCTATGCATGGGTGTATCCCAAACATCATGTAATTGGCCTTCTATATTATGACTCATTTTACCACCATACTTTTTTTTATTTGTAAGATAGTAAAAGTTTAACTTTTCGCCGTCTATTACACAAACGGCTGGACTTGTTAAACTATAATCAATTCCAATTATCTTCTTCTTCGTTTTTATTGACCCACTCAACTTCTTCTTCCTCATTTTCTACCTCGTAACCACAAAAAGGACAAGTCAAAGGCTGTAATTCATGCTCTTCGCTATCCCATGTTATATTATATTTAGTTTCACAATTAGAACAGGTTTTTGTAATTTTATCTGGCATTATAGTTTAAATTTTTTAAATTGATCTTTAGTAACATCTTGTTTAATGCCACCAATAACATAAGATTCAATTTCTGTTTCTTGTGGTGCATTTTGTGTACCTTTACTATTCAACCAATGGTCAACCCATGGTAAAGGATTTGTTTTTTGTTCATATTTAGGTTCTAAACCTATACTTTTCATTCTTCTATTTGCCATATACTCTACAAACTGGTGTAATAGTTTTTCTGAAAGACCTATCATAGAACCTTTAGAGAATAGATATGTTGCCCATCTTTTTTCCTCTTCTACAGATTCTTCATACATTTTGTAAACTTCTTTTTCACATTCTTTTCTAATTTTAATCATGTCTTTGTCATCATTACGGTCATGCCAATTATTAATAACTGTTTGTGACATTGCAAGGTGTTGACTTTCATCTCTTGCAATCATAGAAATAATTTTAGCACTACCCTCTAGTAGTTTTAATTCACCAAAAGCGAAACTACAAGCAAACGATACATAGAACCTTAATCCTTCAAGTATGTTTACAGACACCATAGCTAGATACATTTTCTTTTTAAGTTCTTGTAAATCAACTTTACTCTTATCTAGGTGCCATCTATAACCCATTTCAATTAGGTCATCATAAGTCTTTGTTACACTCTCTGCTCTTTTTTCAATCTTATTATCTGTAAGAATAGTATCAAATACTTCATTTGGATTAGAGTATAGATTTTTAATAATATGTGTGTAACTTCTACTATGAATTGTTTCCATGAAATCCCATGTAACAATACAGCCTTCTAGTTCAGGATTAGATACGAATGGTAAAAATGCTAAACATGGACCTCTACCTTGTACACTATCTAGCATTGTTTGATATTTTAGGTTTGAAGTAAAGATAAACTTTTGTTGTTCAGATAGTTCAGCATAATCATTCCTATCTTTCTGTAAAGAAATCTCTTCTGGTCTCCAAAAATAACCTAATTGTTGTTGATTCAACTTATCAAATATAGGATATTTCATATCACTATATTGTTGTACCTGTAAGTCTTCACCAAAAAACATAGGTTGTTTCATTTGTTCTAAATTTTTGTCTTTGTTAAATACGCTTCTTGCCATTAGTCTTTTCTCTCCTCTAAATCGTAAAAGAATTTATCATCATCACCCGCTGTCCATTTTTGTTCACATTCTACACTATACTCTCTAGTGGACACATTAAAATCCGGAAACTTTAATTCGCTAGGAGTATAACTCTTATCAAAGAATATAACTCTGTTGTTAGGTTGAGCGGCAAAATGACCGTTCTCTAACTTTAAAATATTAAATGACTTATGTTGTGATGGTATTTCACTATAAGTTACATTTCTTTCTAAATTCGTACTGTTAGCATTATCTAAAGTCCACATGTACCAACCTTCATACCATTTTTTACTAGGCGACAAATACTTACATTGATTACCACTTAACATTTGTTTCTCACATACTGAAATATCATAACTAAAACAATCCCATAGCTGTAATTCTGTTAATGGTACTTCACCCTCGTAATCTTTTTTCCATACAAACGCACTAATAGGTAACTTGTCAAACAAGGCACCATATTCTGGTATATAAGTCTCAAAGTATAATGCTCTACCTTGAATAGACTTTGCTGTTACCCACACTCCTTCAACTAACTCACCATGACCTTTTTTAAGATCATACAGATATTCTTTCTTAACATAAACATCAACATGAGGTACATTGACACACAAATATGCCATATTTTCTCCCTATATTGTACAACTATCGCAATCTTCTTCAGCTTGCAATGTTGCCGGTTCTGTTTCTTTTACATTGTCTTGCCAACCAAGTGAATGTGTTGGTTCATCAATATCTCTTTTAGCGTCATATGTATTTTGATAATAAGAAGTTTTCCAACCATATTTGTATGTTGATAATAAGTCTTGAGCCATTACTGAAACAGGCACCTGATTATCTTCATAATTTTCTGGATTGTAAGACCAATTACCACTAATCGCTTGGTCAAAATACTTTTGCATTACTGCAACGATATTTATATATCCTTCATTCCCTTTCATGTCCCATAGTAAAGTATAAAAGTTCTTTAATCTGTTATAGTCTGGTACAACTTGTTTTAGTGTACCTTTCTTTGACTTTTTAACACTTAAATAGTCTCTAGGAGGCTCAATGCCATTTGTCGCATTTGATACCACACTAGAGGATTCAGACGGCATTTGAGCTGATAATGTGCTATGTCGTAACCCATGCTCTTTGATATCTTTACGGAGTTGTTCCCATTTCATAGTCAGTTTTCTGCTTGAAATTTCATCAACTTCCTTTTTGTAAGTATCAATTGGTAAGATACCGTCTGAATATTTTGTACGATAGAAATAATCACATTGACCTTTTTCTTTTGCAATTTCATTACTTGCTTTCAATAAATAAAATTGAAATGCCTCTGTAAGTTGGTCAACTTCTTTCCACGCTTGTTTATCATCATATTTTAAATGTAGTTTTGCTAGATAGTGTGCAAGACCAATATAACCAATACCAAGACTTCTTCTTGCCTTTGTAGATATTTCAGCAGCCTTAACTGGATATTTTTGATGGTCAATAATTTCTTCTAATGCTCTAACAGCAAGGTCACATAATCCTTCTAAATCTTCTATGTAACTTAATTTACCAACATTAATTGCACTTAAAATACATAATGCAATTTCTCCCTCACCATCTATGTGGTTGATAGGTGTTGTTGGTAATGTAATCTCTTGACATAAATTAGACATGTAAATTCTATCTTTAAAACTAGAGTGTGAATTACAATGATCAATATTCATTATATAAATTCTACCGGTTTCTGCTCTTTCTTTTAACATGTCAAAAAATAAAGTTTGTGTTGATATTTTCTTTTTACTAACACTTGTTTTCCTTTCAGCAGTTAAATAAAGTTCGTCAAACTCTGGTGTACCCCATGCTTCATACAATTCTGGTACTTCATGTGGTGAAAATAAAGTTATATCTTCATCATTAATAAATCTTTCATAGAATAGTTTTGATAACTGAATAGAATAATCTAATTTTCTAACTCTGTTATCCTCTGTACCTTTATTGTTTTTTAATACAATAATGTCTTCTATTTCTTTATGCCAAATTGGAAAATGAACCGTTGCACTACCTCCTCTAACACCATTTTGTGTACAACATTTAACTGTTGCTTCAAATTTTTTAAGGAACGGTATAACTCCTGTATGTTGTACTTCACCGCCTCTAATCCTTGAGTTAATACCTCTGATTCTTCCAGCATTAACACCAATACCAGCCCTTTGTGCAACATAATTGCCAATAGCCATATCACTACTAAAAATACTAGGTAAAGTATCATCAACATCAACCAATACACAACTAGCATACTGTCTAATAGGTGTTCTAACACCAGCCATAACCGGTGTAGGAATATTGATTTTAAATTTTGAAATAGCATCATAATATTTTTTAACATAACTCATTCTTTTATTTTTAGGATACTTTGAAAATAAAGTAGCACTAATCATCATATACATAAATTGAGGTGTTTCAAATACTTTATTTGTGCTTCTATCTTGCACCAAATACTTGTCTATTACTTGTCTTAATCCTGCATAAGTAAAGTCATAATCTCTTTCATGTGTTACCCAATTTTCCATTCTATCAAAATCTTTTTTGTCGTACCAAGTTAAGATTTCGGAATCATAAACGCCTAGGTCTACACATTTTTTTACATGGTCGTAAATGTGAGGGTGGTCCCATAATCTACGAAAAATTTGTTTTCTTAAACTATAAAGAAGTAATCTAGCAGCTGTGTATTGATAATTAGGATTTTCTAAAGAGATTAGATCAGAAGCGGACTTTACTAAAATTTGTTGAATCTCATCTGTTGTCATGCCATCATAAAATTGTAAGCCACTTGACATTTCTACTTGTGAAGCTGATACACCTGATATATCTTCACAAGCGTACTCAACCATTTCGTGTATTTTTTCAATGTTAAGAGGTTCACTACCTCTGCCGTTTCTTTTCTTTACATTTAAAATCTCTTTATTCATTTATCTCCTAACATTTTTTGTAAAAACTTATTTTAGTCAACGCTTCTAACTTAGCAAAGGTGTTCTTACTTATAAGAGTTTGCACCTCTGCAATTGACATTCCTGATACAATCATATCATTAATGTCTTTATGTCGCATGTTATCTGGCCACACGACAAGGTTGTAATCTTTTTCAACTACATCATACATTCTTTTTATAATTTCTTTATTTCTTGGCTCATTATCAAATACATATGTCACATTACTTGGTTCTATTTTTAATGTCAAATCTGCACCAGCAGCTGCTAAACAATTTTTTAAGAACATACTATCAATAGGACCCTCAACAATGTGTAAAGGCTCTTGTAAGTTTACAGTATCTAAACCATAAACTTTTTGTTTGTTCTCATCTAACTTTATAGTTAGATATTTTGGTTGTTCTTTACCGAAAGCACGGCCTTGAAAACCAAATATTTTTTCGTTTATGTCATAGAAAGGTATAATTAATCTTGGATGTTCACCTTTTGTGTGACTAAATGTGTTTGGCTTAACTTTATTAACAAAAGCCATAAACTTATTACATAAAAATAACTTAGAATAATATTTTTTTGGTATCATTCTTTTTATAATATATTGTTTTACTGGATGATCTTCATTCAAATCAATTATTGGTTGAAGATCATCTAATATATTTACTTCTTTAAATATAGGTTTAAAGTCTGTAAACTTCGGCTGAGGCGTGGAGGGTGCCGACCCTTTATATCTTTCTAGTAAGTATTGTTCATACTTTTTATTATCTAAAAATTTTAGAAAGTTTGAAAAACTTTGGCCTTCACTACAATTATGACATTTAAAAAACATGTCATTTTTTACTCTGTAAAGATAAGCTCTAGCTTTTGTCTTGTTCTTTTTAGAATCACCACAATGTGGACATCTAAAATTAAAAAGGTAATCACCTTTCTTTTTAAACTGCGACAATCTGGCAGACACTTCTTGAATAAATTTTAAATCAATATAACTCGACATAGCAATCACATAATATACACTAAAATGGCTTAGAAGTCAAGCTTAGGACATCATATCAATTATCGTCTTGAAGTTAGTTGAGAATACCCAACCTATGACTATGGCACCACCTAGTACCAACCATTTATATTTCTCTAGTATACCAATTCTCCCTCCAATGTCAAGCTTCATTTGACGAATCTCTAGGAGTAATTTCTTTTCTACTTGTTGGATTTCTTTTGATAGTTCTTTATGTACATTATCAATTTCACCAGCTCTTTCTTTTAATTTCTCAAATATAATATCATCTATTTGTTCTTGTCTGGAGATTTTTTCTTCATGTACGGCCAACATCTGTTTTATACATGTTGAAACATCTGTCAATTTTTCAATAGCTGTGTCTAATCTTAAATTAAGATTTGCCATGTTTTCAATATCTTTTTTAAGTCCAGTTATCTGAACCTTTACATCTGTATCTGACATTTGGTCTCCGTTATACTTACTATCCTTAAGGACGATTTAAAGGTCTGGCACTTCTAACTTGATAATAGCATTAAAAGCTATTCTTTTTCTATATTGACCTCTACTTTTATTTAGGTTTTTACGCTGTTGTACGGAGATTTAATTCTCTACACCTATTAATAATATATAGTTTTTTTAGCGTTTTCCTCCTTCGTCTATCTTTTTGTTTTCTAATTTGTACCCACTTATTAAATAATATATAAAGTTTTGTTCTATGGTCTACTCTTGTTCTTTTCTTAATTACTTTGAATAGTTTCCTATGTTGTAATCTAGTCAAGTTGCCTCCTTTATATTTTTAGAAAATTATATGATATTAAGCATCCTCCTTTTTCATTACAGGTTTATAAATTGTTATTAGTTCATCTTTACCTTTAACTTTAATCTTATCAAGTTCTACTGATTCAATGTTCGTTAATTGTTCTTTAGTAAAAGATGAAAATATTGTTGGCTCTATGCCAGTTTCAGTTTTATAGTTTCTTGTAGAAGCTTCAAGTCTAGCAGCTAAGTTTACTGCGTCACCAATAACTGAATAATCAAATCTTGTATCACTACCCATATTACCCACGATACAGGTACCTGTGTTGACACCTGAACCAATGTTTATATCTGGTAGTCCTTGTTCTTTAAATAGTTTCTTTAGTTTCTCTGTTTCTCTAGCACACTCTATACTTGTCTTAACAGCCATCTCCGCATGATTAGGACAGTCAAGGGGTGCGTTCCAGAATGCCATTATGCAATCGCCCATGTACTTATCAACCGTACCACCATTGTCTAATACTATCTTTGTCATTCTATTTAAGTAATCATTTATGAGCACCACTAGACCTTCGGGGTCGTCTTTGTTCTTATAATACTCTGAAATAGGTGTAAAACCAACAATATCCATAAATAAAAATGACATCTCTTTTCTCTCACCACCTAGTTTTAATTTACTAGGATCTTTCTGTAGTATTGCAACTTGTCTCGGGTCAAGATATGTTTCAAATTGTTTTCTTATTTGTTGTTTTAATTTAAACTCTAAAATAAATCTGTTGAATATACTATGTAAACCAACAAACATTATTGTAACTAAAATCCAAGTAACATCTACTAACATCAATTTACTATCGAAGAAATATTGTGTAATATACACTGCTATGCCTGAAAAAACAACCATTAAACCACCAACAATATAATACGGAGTAAATCTTGTAAATACTATTATTATAGAACCTATTAGAAAGGCAATCGCTAATTCAATTAACCATGATATGTCTATTCTTTCTATATTAATACCATCTATGACTGTTTGTATTGTTGAAGCAGCTGCAATATAATCATATTGTGGTCCTGTTGGTGAAGCAATTACACCACTTAATCCTTCAGCAGTTAAAGCAATGATAACAGTTTTACCTTTGAAGTCATCAAAACTTCCTGGTCCCGCTTCTGCTAAAGATACTGTTGGATATTCTTTATTCCATGTTAACCATATTCTAGCATGTTGGTCTGTTTTAATTGTTGCAAAACCTGGTACTCTCATTGCAATAATGCCTGCGTCACCTGATTTAACTTGATAACTAGGGTCTCCAACTGCAACTCTGATTACTTCTATTGCAATATTTGGATAAACATCATTGCCCATTTTCATAAGCAAAGGCATTCTTCTTACGATACCATCTATTTCTGTATTAACATTTGTAACACCGACACCAGCTGCATTATCTCCTACGCTTGGTATTGGTCCTACCATACCAGGCCATGAGAATAACCAATCTAATGGACTTCCAATCTTGGCAACTCCTCTAGGATATCCGTTTTGTGTTGTTTGATTTGAACCTGTTTGTGCAACCACAACAAAATTATCTTTTAATGTTTTTGCAAACTCTTCATCACCACCTAATCTATCTTTCTCTGCAAATAGAATAGGTAATACAATTACACCGGCTTCAGCAGCTCTTAATTCTTCTATAAGTCCTGCTAACACATCTCTTTTCCACGGCCATTGTCCATGTAATTCTATTGCCTTTTCATCTATCTCAACAATGGCAATGTCTTGTGATATTTGTTTTTCTTGTGACTGAAATAAAAGGTCAAATGATTTCAACCTTAAAATTTCTTTAATCTGTGGGTCTTGTAAACCTATCCATGTTAAGGCAAACAAGGTAACAAAAGCAAAAGTCCAATGAGTTAATATTTTTTTAATCAAAACAACTTTCCTAAAAATTTAAGTCCGTACAATATACCTATAACGGAAAGAACACCTGTGATACCTTGGTCTATAAATGCAAGTATTGAACCAGTAATCAGTAAGGCATAAAATACATATGTCTTCCAGTTCCAAACATAGTAAAACCAACCATGTTCTTCTTTTGTTGGTCCAAAATCTAATTTAGGTTTCTTCATTACTTTTATTTATCTATCCTTTGATACCACTTGGCTTTTTATTCCAAGAATTTTTATGTTCCCATTTTTTATTAATAACTCTATAATCCCAAACAATATGTGTCACCCACACTACACACCCCATAATAATTAAACCGCTTAATAATAAATATAATTTTTGTTTCATTTTTTCCCTCTCTGTATATCTAATTTTGTGTAACAGTCGCTGAACATGAAGCTTGTGAACAATTTTGGTAAAGATAATAGTTTTGTGAGGTACTACTGTCTTGCGTTAATGTTACACTTGATTGATTACCACTTAAATTAATTGTGGCATTATGATCGCCACTTCCGTCTTGCGTTACATCTACAGTATGACTATCAGTCAATGTTATTTCTGAATAATGGTCACCTGTACCTTTTTGGTCTACTGTAACATTATTTGAACCGTCTATATCTAAAAACAATTTTTTATTACCTGTTTCAGTCTGGTCTAAATCAAGAATATTACTATTGCCTGCTATGGTGACTGACATATAATGCTCGCCAACATAATTAATTCCTGATTGATTTAAATTTGCCGTGTTTGATGAACCTGTTATACTTAATTTTGCTCTTTGGTCTTGGTTTTGTATTACATCTACATCATTTGAAGAACCAATTACATCTATACCTAATACATTATCATTACCTAGTTGTTCAATATCAACATTATTATTATCACCAGTTATAACAGCTGTTGATGTTAAGTCTGTGCCTATGATTAAGTTATCATCACCATCTTGTAAAATATTTAAAATATTATTATCACCTGTTTGATTTATATATATTTGATTACCATTTACAGATTTATTTCTAAATGTATTAAACTCTGTTGTTTGACT
>Ga0209634_1002696_pt1 | contig 12334 bp, 15 predicted proteins | sample LinPmetageLP40_FD_184043 | JGI IMG/M metagenome (GOLD analysis project Ga0209634, IMG submission 184043) | Marine viral communities from the Pacific Ocean - LP-40 (SPAdes) (version 2) | ecosystem: Environmental > Aquatic > Marine > Oceanic | place: Pacific Ocean | collected 2010-08-26 | reverse complement strand
ACTGTTCCACAAATTTTTATTGATGATAAGTATGTAGGAGGCTATAATGAGTTATTAGATTTTTTAGAATCTGATACTAATTAAAGGAGACTCACTACTTGGGTAACGGAAATAATAACGGAAATAATGGAAAGACACAACCACTTAAAAAGGTGAGAATAGACGATCTACTGACATTCTCACCTATTACAGATAACCAAAGAAAAACATACGAAGCATACAGAGAAAATCAACATTTACTACTTCATGGTATAGCAGGAACAGGTAAAACATTTTTATCTCTATATTTAGCTCTAGAAGAAGTATTAGATCCTTCATCAGATTATAATGATATATTTATAGTAAGATCTGTAGTATCCACAAGAGATATAGGATTCTTACCGGGTGATGAACAAGAAAAAGTATCTTTATATGAAGCTCCTTACAGATCTGTCTGTGGGGAGCTTTTTGGTATAAAAGATGCTTATGATGCTCTAAAACAACAGAACAATGTAAAATTTATGAGTACATCTTTTATCAGGGGCATAACGATAAATAACGCTGTAGTGATTGTGGATGAATGTCAGAACTTGAATTTTCATGAACTTGATAGTATAATTACTAGAATAGGTAAAAACAGTAAAATTATATTCTCAGGAGATTACACACAATCTGACTTAACTAAAGAGAATGATAAAAAAGGTATTCAACATTTTATGAGAATACTTAAATGTCTAAAAGAATTTACTGCTATTGAATTTGGAATAGACGATATAGTAAGAAGTGACTTTCTTAAACAATATATCATAGCAAAGTATAATATGCAATCTAATGGAAATTACTAAAAGACATTATTGTTGTTTTAATAAAAACTATAAAGAAGCTAGTGAAAGAGAAATATTACTAAAGTATTTAAAAACAAATAGCCTACTAAGTAAAGGTTATGTTTCTACAGGAAAAGATACTGAATTAACTTTTAATGAATTAGATATAGAAACTACGTTAAATAACTCTTTAATTAATGTAGTTCCTGAAGGTAACTTTAGATCTAGAGATTCTCAATTTTTAAGTGAAAAGACATATAGATGTTTTTTATTTAAAAAACCTTTTATACTACTGAGTAGACAACATGATTTATCTTATATGAAAGAAATAGGATATAAAACATTTGAGCCTGTTATAAACGAAAACTACGACGAAATATATAATCATAAAAGTAGATTAATAGCAGTATGTAAAGAAATAAAAAGACTTGTATCTAAACCTATAGAGGAACTTATAAAAGATATAAATAAACTAGAATCTATATGCGAATATAATTATAAATTATACATAGCCAATAAAGAACATCAAAAAAGAAAATTTTATGATAGAATCACCAAAAACTATTAATTTACTAATAGATGAAATACATAAAGAAAAAGGTATTATCTCTAATGTAGTAAACGGAGGGTCACACATATTAACAAATACTATTCCGTTACTATTTAAAGATTATAAATTTAATTATATTCCTTCTTATTTTGTAAAAGAAACAAAAAATTGGGTATATCCTGTAGTAATTTTAAATATAACTTTTATAAGTTTATTATTAGCAAGTAGTAGTTCTAGAAGTGATATATTAGCTTTAATACCAGATAATGTATACCAAGAGTATACTAAAAATAGAGGACATATATTATTAATAATATACGAACCTTTAAATAATGAAGATATAAAATTATTAGTTAAAACAGTAGAAACTAACTATCGTTATAAAAATTTATTAATTATGACTATGCATTATATTAATTCTACTAATTTCTTTATGTTTAATATTTCAGAATATTCATTATATAATTTTAAAGTAGATAAAGAAAAATGAAAACTATTAATGTTATATTTGATTCAAATTTAGAACATAGACAGTGTAGACTAAATAAAACACATGTAGAGTGGAAAAATGTTAGAGTTGATATTTTATCTATAAAAATAAAAAATTTATTCCCCAATCATACATTAGTATATAAAACTTTAGCAGATTTAGATCAAATAAATAATTGGGTCTACCCATTAGAAATAGCTCATGTACAAAAAGTAGTAAATATTAAACATTTTATTACTATACTCCCTGTTAAAATTTTAGAAGGTAAAGGTATAATATTATTTATTTTAAGAGAAAATTTATTAGATAGTGATATAACTAAAATACAAGAATCTATAAAAAATCAAGATATAGCTAAACGAATAGTATTTCTATCAGTACATAAAGATAATAATCTTAATTTTAAACACTATAATGTTAGTATTTTTCATAGTCGTTTTAATAACTTTAGTGACGAACATTATCATGGATCTAACATTTTTACGAGTAATAATAGTAATTGTACTTTTATAGATAATTATACGAAAAGACGTTTTTGTTGTTTTCTACAGAACTACTCAGAGAATCCTGAAAGAAAATATTTATTAAGTTTTTTAGAAAAGCATAATCTATTAAATAAAGGGTTTATCTCTGCTAAAAATAATGCAAAAGATTTTAATACTACAGGTAAAGGTGGTTACTCTTTTACAAGTTATGATTCTGTATTTAATGATTTAGATATAGCTAGTACTATTAATAATTCATATATTAATATAATACCGGAGGGAAATTTTACCCATAGAGAATCGCAGTGTGTTACCGAAAAACCTTTAAGAAGTTTTTTTTATAGAAAACCTTTTATAATGATAAATAGACAGCATGATTTAAAATATATACGTAGTATGGGCTATAAAACCTTTTCACCTATTATAAATGAATCTTATGATAACATACATAGCCATTCTAATAGACTAGCAGCTATATGTATAGAAATAAAAAGATTAATGAATAAGCCTATTAAACAATTTAAAAAAGATATGGAACAACTAGCAGATATATGTGAACATAATTACTCTGTATATATAACAAAAGAAACTAACCTTGAAAAGTACTTATATGAAAAAATCAATTAATATACTGATAGATAATATAGATCCTGTTACGGGTATAAAAGATAATATTACAAATACTGATGAAGATACTTTCTCTGTACTTAAGTCTATGTTTAGAGATGCAAGTCTAAACTACTACGCATCAGGTACATTATTTGCTTATAGTACTGAAGACAGACAAATAGAAAATTGGATATACCCTATCATAATACATAATCTTACTTTTATTAATTTTATGTTTGATTGGGGAGCTACTGATAAAGACATTATAGGCTTACTACCTCCTATAGTAAGACAACAGTATTTTCAGGGAAGAGGTACTATAGTAATTATTATTAAAGAACCTTTTCAGACAATGACTCCTAAGAATAATGATTTAAAAAACTTTATAAAAATGATAAAAGACAACCCAAGATATAATAATGTATTGTTTTTAACACTACACTATATTGATTCTCCTAATTTTATGTTTGCTAACATAGTAGAAGAGAGTATGAAGGATTGGGGACCGACAGATGGTGACAGAATAACACAAACATACAATCTATTAGAGAATTATAAAAATAGACGTTTTTTATGCTTAAACACAAACTACAGAGAAAGTTCAGAAAGATTATTTTTACTTCAATTTTTAGAAAACTATAATATGCTAGATGAAGGATTTGTTTCTGCTCTAGATTATCCTAATGATAAGTTAATAGATAACATAGATATTGTAAAAGGACTTAGTAAATCATTATTAAATATAATACCAGAAGGTAATTTTGATAGAAGGGGTTATCATTTTATTACTGAAAAAAGTTATAGAAGTTTTTTACATAAAAAACCTTTTATTTATCTAGGTCAATATGAGGGTTTAAAATTTATACGTAGTATGGGCTATAAAACCTTTTCACCTATTATAAATGAATCTTATGATAACATAGATAATGATAAACTTAGAGCTGCTACTGTCTGTAAAGAAATAAAAAGATTAGTTGATAAACCTATAGAAGATTTTGTTAAAGATATGTCACAGTTACAAGATATATGTGAACATAATTATAAGGTGTACGTATCTAGTAAAGCTAACTTTAAAGATAAATTTTATAAAAAAATATATGGAACAAATAATGCAAATTTTAAAAACTAATTTTGACAATAATACACTAAACTATGACCGTGATTGTTATCCTTGGGATTTATGGGTGTTGGAGATAATACAAGAATTGTATCCTAACGTAACCAGACTTGATAATATTCATAATGAAGTAGAAGTACGTGATTTAATATCTATAACAGATATGGTACAAAAAAGACTAAGTGCTCCTGAGTATTCTAAAGAGTTTGATGCTTTTGCAGAAACTTACATAGCACCTTTGCTAGAGGGTAAAAGATATTTAATTAAGAGACGCCCGACTCTTAATTTAGTAATACCTAATCAAGAAAGATTAGGTAGAAAACTACCATTTCATCAAGGTATATTTTATAAAAATGGTAGAGGACAAGGCACTATATGGATGCCTTTAACAAAAGCATATGATACTAACTCTATGTATGTAGTAACTACAAATAGTTCTAGAAGAATTACTAAAGCTCTGATAGAAAATAAGTGGGATCAGAAAATGTTTGAACGTGAATGTTTAGCAGTAGCTTATCCAGTAAATTTAGAGGTAGGACAGGCACACTTATTTCATCAAGAAATACTACATGGTAATGTGAATAATAAAACTGATATTACTAGAATGGCTATAGATTGGCATGTACTATTAGAAGGAGAAGAATTTGGAGGCAGACTCCCTGGTGGATTCTTTAGATTACCTAATGATACAGAGTATAAGGTAATAGATCATACAAATCATACCTGTGTAGGATACATAGGTAATAACACAAACTATGATAAAGACATTCCTCTTAATTTACAAAGAGATGCTTTACGTACATTTTGTAAAACTCGTAGTATACCTAATAATATGATGCAAGTTGAAAATGAATACCTACATTGGATGCCTATATTAGAAGAGTTGTTAGAATCAGAAATAGATGTTATAGTTATGAGTAGTATATACTCTTTACCTGATGAAATAGCTAGAAGAGATAAGTTGTTAAATTTAGCACTAGCAAATAAAATTACTATATGGTTTGTTAATGAAGAGTTTTGTTTAAATACAGAAGAAGAAAAAGAAAAAATTAATACATATTTAAATTTTGGACATAAGCATAAAGGATGGATGCCGTGGGAGACATGATATTACAAGAAACTAGTATAAATTATGATTTATCTTTTATACATAATATTGAATGGTTTAACTATAAAGACCCTTTAAAAGATATTATGACTCACCAACTTAAGGAACTGCATGCACCATATGGAGGTATGCCCTCTAGCTATACAGACGAAAATACTATCATATATCAAAAATTCTTATCTAAGTCTGAAATAGATTATGAGATCTTAAGTCAGCAAACAAATATAGATATATATACTGTATCCGTAATAAGACAAAGACCAGGAAATTGTATACCTTTACATGTAGATAAATTCTATAAACTAAGGCAAATTAAACCTGATGGTAAACCTGTTAGAGCTAATATTTTTGTAGAAGATTGGGCAGACGGACATATACTTCAGTTTGGGAACGAGATAAAATGGAATTGGAAAAAGAATACAGGATGGATATTTAATGAGCATGTCCCTCATCTATCAGGCAATTGTGGTATGAAAGATAAATATACCTTACAACTATCAGGATTTTTTAAGTAATGGCAATTAGATATACAAATCTACCAGATAATAAAAGTAAACCTTTTGGTGGAGCCTATAGTGTGCATGACAGAGAACTAACATCCTATAGAGATGAAACTATAAGAATGTTTACTGTTAATAATAATTATACCGAGAAAAATGCAGAAATAATAAAACAAGATTTTTTACAAACATATAAACAATGGATGTTTAGCCATTTTCCAAGAGTTAACGGAGTAGAGCAATATACTCATATGTGTTTTACACAAGGAACTACAGAATCTTTTGCACAGTTTTATATTAGATATAGAGATAATTATAGGCTGAGAATAGCAAAAGGTGAATATTTCTATAATCAAATGATGAAATCATTATGGTATAGCGATAACTTTGCTTGGTTAGACGATGAACCTATTAAAGAAGGTGATGTAGTATTATTGAGTGTTCCTTTTGCTGATACAGGTGCAGTACCTAGTAGTCTTGAAAAAATACTATGTGATTGTGATAGATTAAAAGTACCAGTTATGTTAGATTTAGCATATCTTAACTTAGCAGTAGACATGTCATTTGATTTATCTCATCCTTGTATAGAATATGTAGTATCATCTCTATCTAAAGTATTTCCTATAGAGAATCATAGAGTTGGTATACGTTTACAAAAAGAACCTTTTGAAGATCAAATATATGTGATAAATGAATATAACTATAATTATATTAATTTACTAAGTGCATATCTTGGTACTGCTATGATGAAGAAATTTCCAGCTGACTACGTATTTAATAAATATCATGATAAGCAACTAGCACTTTGTCAAAAACTTGATTTAGTACCTTCCTACTGTGTGTATTTTGGTATAGACTATTCTGGACGCTTTAGAGAATATAATAGAGGAGGCAATGGAAACAGATTATGTTTTTCAAGAATATGGGACGGAAGAATGACGTATGACTTGTAATAATGATTGGGATGAATTAGAAGAGATCATAGTTGGAACTGCTACCTCTTGTAATATACCAAATCCTAATATAAGTGTAATGAAATGTCAATTTCCAGAATATGAAGAAGAATATATTAAATCTGTAACTGGCTGTTATCCTCAACAAATTATTGACGAACAAAATGAAGATTTAGAAATATTAAGTAACACCTTAAAATCTCTAGGAGTAACAGTATATAGGCCAGATACTCAGTACGCAGAATATAATACTAAATCCCCTATCTGGGAAGGTAAAAATTGGCAATACTACTCTCCAAGAGATTTAACTTTTATAGTAGATAATATAATAATAGAAACACCCACTCCTTTATGGAATAGACAATTTGAAACTTGGGGCTATAGAGATATATTTACTAGACTTTTTAAAGAAGGATATAAATGGCTAAAAGCACCTGTGCCTATGTTATATACTAGTAATTATAAGGAAGACACAAAAGGTGTACCCTCACTAAATAATGAAGAAATACTGTTTGAAGCAGCTAACTGTGTAAGAACAAATGAAGATATTCTATACCAAATATCTAATACAGGAAATAGATTAGGTGGGGAATGGTTACAAAGTATACTAGGAGATAAATACAAAGTACATATAGTAGAGGGTCTGTATTCTTATGCTCATTTAGACAGTACTATTTTACCAGTACGAGAAGGGCTAGTAGTATATAATGCAGACAGAGTAACCCTTGATAATGAACCTGAAATATTTAAGTCTTGGGATAAGATTTGGATTAATGAGTGTAAAGATACTGCTACATCCTCAATAAATTTGCCTTGGGGGGCTAGTGAATGGATTGGTATGAATTTTCTAAGTGTAAATCCAAATCTCGCTATTGTAGATAAAAAACAAATAGAAATTCATGAAAAGTTAAATGCGGTAGGTATTGAAACTATACCCTTAGAGTTACGACATGATAGACTTCTTGCTGGGGGATTTCATTGTGTAACTTTAGATTTAAAAAGAAAGAGAGCCTCATAATAGATGGCGTATAATAAAAGTAAAGCTAAAGGTTCTGCTTATGAACAAAAAATAGCCACACTATTAAGTAAAGAGTTTGATGTAGAGTTTAGAAGAGTCCCATTATCTGGAGCTATAGACTATTTAAAAGGAGATATATGGACACCTCATGATACTGCATGGTGGCCATATTGTATTGAATGTAAACATTATAAAGAGATTCAATGGAATAATCTATTAACTTCTAAGACTACTAATATATTTGGATTTTGGGAACAAGCAGTTCGTGAAGCAGAAGTTATGAAAAAGAAACCTTTACTATTATTTAGATGGGATAGATCTAAAGATTTTGCTGCATACAATGATGATACAGAACTTGATGATTATGTAGAGATTTCATCTTTTGGACACAAGTTTAAAATATCTAGATTAGATGATTGGATTAAAGCAGTAAAGAAAGCTGATAAGTTACCTGAGTATAGGGAAGAGAAGTGACATAGCTATTGCTAATTTGTTTTATATTTGTTATATTTATTTATAAACATAGGAGATAAATATGACTAAATCATGGAATGATCTTGCCGATGTGCAAGAGACCGACTATTCAGACCACAACAATCTACTAATTATTGATGCAAATAATCTATCATATCGTTGGCTTCGTAGACCAAATCATGCATCTTTTGCAGACGACTTTATTCGTACTATTGAATCACTAGCAAAATCATACCAAGCTAAACGCACTATCGTATGTTTTGACTTTGGTAAAAGCTATTACCGAATGGAAATGTTAGAAGACTATAAAGGCACTCGTACAAAATCTGATGATCCTGATGAGGTAAAACGCTTTGAAGAGTTCTTTGCTGTACTTAATTCTCTCCCAGATGAAATTCATGATGAAGTAGTAAAGTTTCGAGGGGTCGAAGCTGACGATACTCTTGCATGGATTACCCATAACCTATCGCAGAACTACAATCATACTTGGGTTGTATCCTCAGATAAAGATTTACTTCAACTAATCAAAGAAGATGTATCAGTATTCAATATATTCGGACGTAAAGAAGTAACACTAGAGAGTCTGCAGGAAGATCTAGAACTCACACCTGCGCAGTTTATGATGTCTAGGATTATTGAAGGAGATAAAGGCGATAATATTATAGGTATTGAGGGTATTGGTCCTAAACGTGCTCAGGGACTTGCTAAAGAGTATAAAACTTTAGATAATTTGCTAGCTGCTTTGCCACTAAAAGGTCGTGCTAAATACATCCAGAATCTAAATGCAGGCAAAGAAAGACTAATTAGAAATGAAAATCTAATCAATCTAAAATACTGTACCGAGGCTATTCTTGCTGGAAAAGAAGGAGAAGAAGCTCTTGACCGACTATCAGATCTGTGAAATAGATATTGAGAAAAGTTCTACAGCAAAATACTTAGAACAAAACTATAGTTGTGAATGGGGATTCAATCAAGATACTAATCTTGATCCCTTTTTCCATCTTAGAGCTTGTATAGTAAATCCCGTAAAAATTGCTGCAGGGAAAACTATACCAATACCTACAGGCATATATCCTGCGTTAAAAAATCCTAGTTTTAGGATAGAAGTTAACTCTTTTACTGATTTGGTGTATGAGCAAGGATTAGCTCTAGCTGACGGAATATCTACCTTTGAATTTACATTTAGGAATGAGATATGGTTATTGATTAAAAATAATTCAGAACAAGCACAGATGATACAGCCTACTCAAAAAATTGCAACTTTTTCTGTAAACTATCGCCCACGAATGGTATTAAATTATGTTGATCAGATAGAAGATATTGCTTGGAAAAATTCATCAGCTAAAAGTTATATTCAAAAAATTAAAAAGAAAATTAGTCCCGATATACATGATATAAAAAAAGATAAACATCAAGATATGGATTATAGTAGAGGTACTATTCAACAATACGTAGATGGTGGATTTGCTACACACCAATTAGATATAAACGAAGTTGAAGGAATTATTAGACCCTTACAACGAGAAGAAACATTAAAAGAACCTACAGGAGTAAAACCAAGTGAAAGCTAAGTTAATGGGGTATACGCAAGTTATGCCGGCAGCATTTATAGGTATTGATAATCTACAAGATTTTGTAGCATATTGTGCAAGAGTATCAAATCCTACAAACCAGATGAATAGCGATACAGCTGAAAAATTAATTAAGTATTTAATTAAACATAAGCATTGGTCACCTCTTGAAATGGTGTCTGCTACTATGGAAATTGAAACTACTAGAGATATTGCTAGACAATTACTACGTCATCGATCATTTTCTTTTCAAGAGTTTAGTCAGCGATATGCAGATCCTGCTGATATGGATCAAACTTTTGTATTGTCTGAAGCTAGACTACAAGACACAAAAAATCGTCAAAACAGTATTGAGACTGATAATGAGGAACTTCAAAAAGAATGGATAAAAGCACAAAAACATGTAATTGAGGCAGCAGAATCAGCGTATGAATGGGCAATAAAACATGATATTGCTAAAGAACAAGCTAGAAAAGTACTACCAGAAGGTTTAACTTTATCCAGACTGTATGTAAATGGCACTCTTCGTTCTTGGATTCATTATATTGAATTACGTAGTGCTAATGGTACACAAAAAGAACATATGCAATTAGCACAAGCCTGTGGACAAGCTATAGCAGAAGTATTTCCACTTGCTAAAGATCTGTAATGTCTATAGGCTTTTTAACTCAATACTATAGAGGACTTGGCCACTCTCAACGTATAAAATTTATAGCAGAAAAAACAGCAGAGCGTCATGATGTAGTAATTATGGATCAGTTATTTCAACCTCCATTAGACTATAAAGTTCCACATACAGCTTTTTTAGGTGATTATAAAATACCAGATATTAATAAAGTATTTCAGTTTATACAGCAAGCTCCTATTATAAATTTTCGTATTAATCAATTTATAAAAACTATAGAAAAATATAAAGTTAAAGTATTAGTGTGTGAAGGTTTTCCTTTTTGCAGACAACAATTTGCACATGAATATTTTAGATACCTTGAAGAGTGTAAAAAACGAGGTATTAAAATAATAATATCTGTTAGAGATTTTCCTTGGGATGAGCCACATCATAATCAATTACAAGATTGGGTATTGTATACACAAAATATAGTGTGTAAACATTATGCAGATCGTATATTAGTACATGGAGATAAAGATTTATTACCGCTTATAAGTGATAGAACTAGATTAGCTAATTCTGTACAAATAATAAAAGATATTGAACCCTTACTTCAATATACTGGGTATGTATGTGATGAAGATCAGCCTATACATGCACAAAAAAATAATAATATTTATGTAAGTACAGGATTAAATAAAGATGAATCAGTAATAATATTTAAAAAAATTGCAGAAATAGCGCATTATTATCCTGAACATAAATTTATCATGCCTATAGCTAATAAGTATAATTCTGTAGGTGGTAGAAAAAATAAAAATATCTATCTTGTAGAATATGTACCAGAGCTTAGAAATAAGTTAGTAGATTGTGCAGGGTATATTACTTATGGTGGCTATAATGCTACTGTAGAAATATTGCAAAGTAGAGTACCTTCTATAATTGTCCCTAGACAAAGTGGCAGAAAAATGGAACAATTTGTTAGGGCATTTACTTTTGAACCTTATGATTTTTTTAAAGTTATGACCATGCAAGAATTTGGTGGTATAAAATCTTTAGTAGATGAGATTATATCAGGATATAAACCTAATCTTTTTACTTATAATCTACGAGGAACCTCTAATACTGCAGATATCATATCGGAGATATATAATGGATGTTGAAGAAATTACTAAGCAAGAACTTATGTGGAAAGACTTAGTAAGTAGAGGTGAAATACTATCACTACAACTACTAGCAAAAGAAGCTAAAGATGATTTGGAAAAAAGAATAGCAGCTTTTTTAGTAGCAAGAAAAAAAGCTATTAAATTAGGTAATAATACTTTTCAGTTTCGAGAAAAAGAATACAGTATCAATGAGGAAACTAGAGATAGAGCTATGAATAGTTGGGCTAATTCTCAAAATATAAATAAAAGAAGAGCATTACTAGCATATAGAAAAGCTGAAACAAATGCATGGATATATAAAACTTTATTAGATAAAAAGAAAACATCTTTATTTAAGAAATGTAAAAATTTAATACTTATAGGTTCAGGTATGTATCCATACTCTATGTTCGATATACAAAAGAAGTATAAACATATAAAACAAATAGGAATAGAAATTGAAAATAAAAGAGCAGCTATAGGTCGTGACTTAGTATTAAAGTCTCCTGCTAAAGATCATATAAATATAGTAACGTGTGATGGATATGATTATGACTACAGCAACTTATTAGAAGACGATTTAGTATTTATATCTTGTGATGTAGATAATAAAAAATTAATGAGTAAAATCATGGAAACTTGTAAGGCGCACATTTTTATATGTGCGCCTTATGAAAAAACTTGGCTAAGAGCATTACTAGTTAGTAATAAAGTAACTAAAAAAGATGGTATTACTTCTTTTTTAGAGTAACTTTACTTTTACGTTTTTTACTCTTACGTTTTTTTAGTTTAATAGGTTTTGGTTTTTTAGATGTCTGAAAAACTTCAGGTACGATTGGCATTTGCTTTAACTGTCTTTACCGTTTGAGTAAGGGGATTCTTTACTTCTTTAACTGTAAGTTCA
>Ga0209634_1002695_pt1 | contig 12343 bp, 15 predicted proteins | sample LinPmetageLP40_FD_184043 | JGI IMG/M metagenome (GOLD analysis project Ga0209634, IMG submission 184043) | Marine viral communities from the Pacific Ocean - LP-40 (SPAdes) (version 2) | ecosystem: Environmental > Aquatic > Marine > Oceanic | place: Pacific Ocean | collected 2010-08-26 | reverse complement strand
AAGTGAACCCTGTTCACAAGTATTATATAGAAAATGCGCCACGATGGATATCGAAGATATCATTGATGCAGTATGGCCTTCTCTGAAGGCTGACTGATGGCAACAAGGCGCACACAAATAGTTGAAGCTCTCGTTTCAGATATACACACTAACATAGCTCGCATGCTTCCAACAAATGTGACACGTCAAATGGTATTTCTAAATGAAGTGAACGATTTTCCATTTGTGTGTATGTTAGTAGAACCTGAAACTAGGTTTCATTACGGGGCTGGACGCAAGCTCGCTACGCTCGCATTATCACTTCGTGGTTATGTGTTTGATGGCGATTCGGGAGAGAACATTGATTTGGCTGAGGATTTAGGTATGGATATTGACTCGCTTGTTATTGACACATTCGCTGAGGCACATCGCGATCTAGCCATTGAATTTGCTGGAGTACAATCTTTTCGTACAGATGAAGGTTTGATGAGCCCTTATGGGATAGCCGATCTAACCATCACAATAACTTATGAGGTAGAAATCTTTGACTAAAATTACAACCACGGTGGATGCACTCACCAAAACACTTGACGCTCCTCCACTGGATCCTGTTGTTTTAGCTCTTGCGAATGACTATCTAGCAGGTAAGAGCGTTGCTGACATTGCTGAAGAATATGCTATTACACAAGATCGTGTAACTTCAGTGATAGAGAAAAAAGAAGTTAAGTCTTACATAGATTCTGTATTCGCTACGCAAGGATATTTAAATAGGATCAAGCGTATAAATCTAATAAATCAAGTGATAGACCAAAAGATCCAAGAAGCTGTGGAAACAGGCATATATTCTAAAAAAGATCTTCTCGATTGGATGAAGCATTTACAAGAGATTGAGATAGGTATGAAGCCTAAAACTGCTGGTCCAGCTGTGGCAGTCCAGATAAACAATTATGATAAGCTAATGAAAGATCTCATGGAATGAGAACGCGCTAATAACAGAAAAAAATCGCAAGCGCTTCGCGCAACGATGGATGACTCGTCCCGCATTTAGGAGATATAATGAGTAGACAACCCAAAGACGAAAATAACAATGCTATACCCATTTTACCTCTTAAACCTAGTGGAGGCCAAAAAGTTACTATTGCTGCAGCTTCTGCACGTTCTACAGCTGTAGCTACACAAGCTGTTACGCTACATGCTAACTGTAATTGTTTTGTTGAGATCGGTGATTCTACCGTCATCGCTTCAACATCAACTTCCCACTATCTTCCTGAGCTACAAACTTATGATATAGGTACTGGTATTGCCTTTGGAGCCGCTGATACTCGACATGTAGCAGTTATTCGTGATACAGCAGATGGCGTTTTGTACATATCTGAGCGTAACTAATGGCTCTACGTCTTAGGCTCAGTTTATCATCATCTTCTGCTTTTAGACGTCGTCCTTCTCGTGCTACGCAGGTATTTGGTGAGCTTATTACACAAGACGATAAGTTCTTGTTTACTCAAGCTGGTGATGGTATCATAATTCAACAAGATTTAACTGTACTACGTGAAAAACTTGTAACTCAAGATGGCTTATTTTTAGCAACACAATCTGGGGACTTTTTGGAACGTAATCAAGTTTAAAATTTTGACATTATACCTAGCATGTGTAAAAATGTAAACATAATTACAATCTATGACGACAGGATATATACATGGCCAACGTAAAAATTACAGATCTCACTGAGCTATCTGCTGCCGATTCGGCTGCAGTAGATGTATTTCCTATTGTAGACGTTGATGCCGATGCTACTAAAAAGATTACAATTGCTTCACTGAGAACTACTGTAGCATTTGCTAATGACTTTGTAACTTACACACTTTTAAATGCAAATGTTAATACAGTTCAGGACAATGTAACAGCAGCATTAGCTGCTATTGACGTAGTTCAAGACAATGTAGCAGCAGGTGTTACTGAGTCAACTGCTATAGAAACTCGTCGTGTAGCTAACATTGCAGGTGCTGTATCTACAATTACTACAGGTAATCTAGATACTGGTCGTGCTATCATTTCTGATGGAAGCGGTAAGGTTGCTGTATCAGCTGTAACTTCTACTGAGATTGGTTATCTTGATGGTGTAACTTCAGCTATTCAGACTCAGATTAATTCTACTAATACTAATTTAGCTGATAACTCTACACGTACTACAGCTGTTGAGGCTCGCAGAGTAGCTAATATTGCTGGAGCTGTTTCTACAATTACCACAGGTAATTTAGATACTGGTCGCGCTCTTATTTCAGATGGATCTGGCAAAGTTGCAGTGTCTGCAGTAACTTCTACCGAGTTAGGCTATGTAGATGGCGTAACTAGTGCAATTCAGACTCAGATAGATACTAAAATTGCAACCACAGATTCAGCTTCTAACGATTTTATTACTTATACACAGCTAGACGCTAATATCAACATTGTGTCTGCAAATGCTATAGCGGTGGAAGCTAGACGTGTAGCTAATATAGCAGGTGCCGTGTCTACAATTACCACAGCTGATTTAACAGCTTCACGTGCACTAGTATCTGATGGTTCTGGTAAAGTTGCTATCTCTCCTGTAACATCAACCGAGATAGGATATTTAGACGGAGTTAGCTCTGCCATACAAACACAAATAGACACTAAAATTTCAACTGCTGATTCTGCTTCTAACGACTTCATAACTTACACACAACTTAACGCTAACATTAATTTAGTACAAGATAATGTTGTAGCGGCATCTGGAGCTGCTGATGTAGAAGTTAGACGTGTAGCAAATATTCAAGGTGCTGTTTCTACTATTACTACAGCAGATCTTACAGCATCACGCGCTCTAGTATCTGATGGTAGTGGTAAAGTAGCTGCGCTTGCTAGTGTAACGTCAACTGAATTAGCATTTTTAGATGCTACCTCTAGTGTGCAAACGCAATTAGATACTAAAATAGCTACTACTGCATCTGCTTCTAATGATTTCGTGACGTATACACGATTAGATGCTAATATAAACGTAGTTTCCGCTAATACCGCAGCTGTTGAGACTAAGCGTGTAGCTAATATTCAAGGTGCTATTTCTACAATTACTACTGCAGACCTTACAGCATCTAGAGCTGTTGTATCAGACGGATCAGGCAAGGTTGCTGTATCTGCGGTTACCGCTACTGAAGTTGGATACCTAGATGGGGTATCTTCTGCCATACAAACTCAGATAGACTCTAAACAAGCTACTATAACTGGGGCAGCTACCACTATTGATGATGCTGATCTAACTGCTAGTCGTGCTTTAGTATCAGACGGGTCTGGTAAAGTTGCGGTATCTGTAGTAACTTCAACTGAAGTTGGCTATCTAGATGGTGTTAGTAGCGCTATACAAACACAATTAAATACAAAAGCTCCTTTAGCAAGTCCTACTTTCTCTGGTGTAGTAACTGCAGGACATGATTTAGTAGTAACAGGAAACTTAACAGTTAATGGCGACACCACCACTGTTAATTCTGAAAATAAAGTAATTCAAGATAGATTTATAATGCTAGCTAATGCTGTATCAGGTGCTCCTAGTGCAGATGTTGGTATATTCTTTAATCGTGGTAATGAAGGTAACGCTGCTATCTTTTATGATGAGTCAGCTAAGTTCTTTACACTGTCAGAAACCAGAGATCCAGACTCTAACGTTGCTATTAGTCCTACTGGAGCTGCTAATTTATCTGTAGGACAATTTACTGCTACCTCAGTTAAATATAACGGTGCAGATTTAAATACTGCAATCACAGATAACCGTTCAGGTGCTGTATCTACTGTTTATAAAGATAATCTTACTGCTTCTAGAGCTGTAGTTTCTGATGGGTCTGGTAAAGTTGCTGTGTCTGCAGTAACTTCTACAGAAGTTGGTTATCTAGATGGCGTTAGCTCCGCTATTCAAACTCAACTTGATAGTAAAGCTGCTTTAGCTGGGGCAACTTTTTCAGGAGCTATTCAATTAAACTCTACATTTGTACAAGGTACAGATGACCAAGGTTATGACTTTAAGTTATTTGGTGATACTTCCGGAGCTTTCTTGTTATGGGATACTTCTGCAGACACCTTGGGTGTAACAGGCGCAGCAAAGATAGATATAACAAAAGATAAACTATTAATTGGTGGTACAGCTGTTACAACTACCGCTGCAGAAGTTAATCAACTTGATGCTATCACTAGAGGTTCTATAATTTACGGTAATGCTTCAGGAGCAACAGCAAGACTAGCTATTGGATCTGCAGACAAAGTATTAACCTCTGATGGTACTGATATATCTTGGGAAGATGCGAGTGGTGGAGGCATGGGTTATAGTGTTAATACTACTATTATAGATCCTCCAGGTTCTACAGACTCTGATTTAGGAGATGTTACTAATACTGGTGATGCTTTTGGTCAAAGGATCCATCCATCGTATGATTTAATGGATCCTAATGGTTCTGTTATCACTACAGATTTAGGAGCCCTTTAATTAGGCAATAAGGAAAGGTTATTATGACTACAAAAGTTCATTCATACTTAGGCGGCCTAAATATGGACGTCACAAACAAATTTGAAATAACAGCTAATGCTACTGTTACAGTAGGTAATGGTACTTCTACCGGTAACGTACATGTGGGTGGAGAAGTTGCGGCAACAACCTTTATAGGAGATGGTAGTGCTTTAACAGGTATTATAGCAGGTATAGGATTTTTTAATTCCTCTATTAATGCTGTACCTGGTACTACTAGCACTGATATGGGAGACTTAACAAGTGGTACTGATGCCTTTGGTATTAATAATACACCCCAATATGATTGTCTAGATCCTACAGGACAGCTACTGACTACAGATCTGGGTACACTCTAATAAATAAAATATATTGACGTTAAATAATAAATATGATAAAAAGGTTATAATAACCTTGATAAAATAGGCACATTAGATTGTGCGAGTATAAATAAGGAGCAATAAATGGCTACAGCACTACAACTTAGGAGAGGTACAACCGCACAGAATAACTCGTTTACGGGTGCTGCTGGCGAACTCTCATATGATACAGCAACTGAAGGGTTGCGTGTACATGACGGATCTACTGCAGGTGGATTTGAAATTCTACCTTCTGGATCTATTCTACCTTTTGGCGGTACTGCGGCACCAACAGCTGCATTTTTGCTATGTAACGGCGCAAATGTAAGCAGATCAACTTATGCAAGACTATTTGCTGTAGTGGGTACTGCCTATGGAGCAGGTGACGGTTCTTCTACTTTTGGTCTTCCTGATCTACGTGATAGAGTACCTTTAGGTAAAGGTTCTAACAATAGTACTTTAGGAGCGGAAACTGGTTCTGCTGCTGCATCTAGTGTTATTACTAATGCAACATCTAATACTGGTACATCTAATACGGGTACAGGTACAACAGGTACTGCTAATACGGGTACAGGTAATACGGGTACTGGCACTACAGGAACAGGTACTTCAGGAACAGGTACCACAGGTACCGCAACTAGTGGTTCTACTGGTTCTACTACTAGTGCTTCTAATTCGGGTACAGGTACTTCTGGAAGTTCTACTTCTACAACAGGTACAGGTACGACAGGTGCTAGTAACACAAACTCTGATGCTGTTACAGGTGGTACTACTAACTCTCTTAGTGTTACAACAGCTACTTTTGCTACTTCAGCAAAAGACTCTTCACAAGCTTCAGCAGCTACTGCAGTAACTAACGCTTCTCATACACATACTATTCCCGCGTTAACAGTTCCTGGACTTTCAATTCCTTCACTATCTGTTGCTGGTCACACACACACTGTACCTGCATTGACCATTCCATCTTTAACTGTTGCGGGCCACACACACGCAGTTCCTGGACTATCTGTTCCTGGACTATCTGTTCCTGGATTAGCAATTCCAGCACTTACCGTACCTGCACTTGCTGTACCTGGACTATCAATTCCAGCACTTACCGTACCTGCATTGAGCATACCTGCTTTAACAACAACCTTGCCAAGTAGTGTTGTTAACTATATAATTAAAACATAACTATTAACGGAGGGGAAAATGTTATCGTTTAAAGTTCAGTATAGGCTGCAAGGCCAAACGTTTAAGAAAACTATTACTAAAGTGGTTGAAGATGATTTAATGTCATCAGGCCAAGCACGTTATTTTATGAGAGAAGACGGCTCTAGGATTGAAGTTCCTATTACTGCTGAATTTTATTTCGGGGCTGATCGTGCAGAATTTATTAGGCAAGTACGAGAAGCAAGTGCTATAGCTAATGATGATGCTGATAATCCACCTGTTGTATCTGGTAATATACCTGGTATGGCACATCCAGCTAATTTACAGTAGGAGCTACCATGGCTAAACCTCCTGTAGAGATTCTAGATGCTTTAAATATAGATACTTGTACTTGGTTGTATAATTTTGCTGATTCTAATCCAGCGGCTTTTATTAATGACAACCAAGTTATAGGTATGTTTAAAGATAAGACGATTCCATTAAAGAATCTGCATAGGACTATGCCTGATCCTTTTGGACAAGTAGAAAGAGTTTTAAATTTATCAAGATTTATTGCTCAAAAATCAATTTTAGACTATTATGAAGAATATAGTTATCCAGAAAATACAGAATTAGTAAAATGGATTCCAGGTGATAGTATGAGTATACACTCAGATAATTCTTGGACAGAAGGTAATGGATTAGAAACTCAAAAAGGTAAAGATCATCCTACTAAATATAGAACTTACTCTGCTATTTTCTATATAAATGATGATTATGAAGGTGGAGAAATATATTTTCCTAATTGGGATATAGAAATAAAACCTAAAACAGGTTCATTAGTTATTTTTCCATCAAATGAAGAATATATACATGGCGTAAAAGAAGTTAAAAATTTAAATAGATATAGTATAGCAGTATGGTATGCAGGACACGAATATTATGCAGAATAAACCACCTATAGAAATTAAAGGTGTTCTTAATAGAGATACCTGCCTTAAGTTACATAACTTTATTGATACAGATCCTATAGCTTTTAAGGAAGGTTATAAAACTATATGGTATAACACTCTACATAAAAAGATGGGTGCTCCTTTTGCACAAGTTGAACATGCTTTAAATACTGTAAGATTTAGTGGACAAAAGTCAGTTTTAGATTATTATGGAGAATATAGTTATCCAGAGAATACACAACTAGTAAGATGGGAAATAGGAGAAGATATGGACTGCCATTCAGATTTTTCTCCTACTGCTGATAATAATAGGTCTAATCAAAAATTTTGGAATAGTACTGAAGATAGTTATAGAACTTATTCTGGTATTTTCTATATAAACGATGATTATGAAGGCGGGGAAATTTATTTTCCTCAGTGGGATATGTCAATAAAACCTCAAATGGGATCACAGGTTATTTTTCCATCTACAGATGATTATTTTCATGGAGTAAAAGAAGTTAGAAATTCAAAAAGATATACTATTACTACGTGGTACGCTGGTCACATAAAGTATGTAGAGTAAAAAGTATAATGTGGAGTAGTTATGTCAGACAACATAAGAGAGTTAGATCAAGTGCAAGCAGAATTAGATATTCTACACGAACGTTCCCAAACTAACAAAGCGAATATTTATTCGCACGAAGCTGTATGTGAAGTTAGGCATAAAATTATAATGGAAAATATGGATGCTATATCTAAAGAATTGAGAGTTATACACTTAAAATTAAATGATGTACAAGAACTAGCTACTAAAGGTAAAACTTCATTACACACCTTACTATGGGCTGGCGGCGTTATAGCAGGGCTAGTAACTCTTTTTTCTGTACTATATAATATGTTACCTAAATGAATGATAAATTTTTTAAAATTAATGTAGATAAGTTATGTAGTAGACTTCCTCAGTCTGTAGTTTTTAATGAGTCTCAAAAAGCTATGTTACTAGGATTAGAAGAAAATAGATTTTTTGTACATGTAGCGGCACGTCGTACTGGTAAATCATATTCTGCTGCTATTATTGCATTTGCTAAATTACTAGAACCTGGTCAACAGGTTATGGTGGTTGCTCCTAACTTCTCACTATCTTCTATTATTTGGGATTATGTTACTGATCTGATTAAAAGTATGGAACTTGAGGTAGATAAATTTAATCAAAAAGATAAAGTAGTTAAACTTATCAATGGATCTATTTTTAGACTACTATCAGCAAATAATAGAGATTCGTTAGTTGGTCGTGCTGCTAATCTACTAATTGTAGACGAGGCCGCGATTATACCTCATGATGAATATTTTACTCGTGACTTACGTCCTGCATTATCTACGTTTAAAGATTCTAGATGTTTGTGGATCTCTACGCCACGTGGTAAAGGTAATTATCTATATGATTACTTTATGAGAGGTAAAGACGATGAGTATGATGAATGGGGTTCTTCTATCCATACTTGGAGAGCTAATCCTTTATTATCTGAAAAAGATGTTATGGAAGCTAAAAGAACTTCTACAAGAGCATTATTTGCCCAAGAGTATGAATGTGAATGGACTACTACAGAAGCACAGATATATGAGTATTTAGATGAAACAAAACATATTGATGATTATGCAGAAAATAGATACATGGAAATTATCGCAGGACTCGATGTTGGGTATCGAGATGAGAATGTATTTGTTGTTATAGGCTATGATGGTACTTCATATTATATTCTTGATGAATATATATCTAAAGAATCTACTACCTCTGAATTAGCTTCTGCTATACAAGAACAAATAGATAGATGGAATATAGAAACTATATACATAGATTCTGCAGCACAACAAGTAAAAGCTGACTTTGCCTATGACTACGATATATATTGTGAGAACGCTATTAAATCAGTTAATGACGGTATAGCTTGTTTACAATCACTAATAGAAAATGATAATCTATACTTTGATACCATGGGAGGAAAACATACTTATTCTGCTATGAGCTCTTATAGATGGAATCCTAATACTGAAAACCCTAAACCTATTCACGACTGGACTTCACACCCTAGCGACTCTGTTAGATATGCTATATATACTCATTCGAAAATGAGTGGTGTGTCTATATATGGCTAATGTACGATTAATAGTTTTAAATTATAAAAGACCTGATAATGTATATAATATTATTAATACCTATACTAAATTACTTCCTATAAGTGTAGTAAATAATAATCCTGAAGAGCCCTTCCCATATTTAGGCAATGGGATTGATGTTATAAACAATGAAAAAAATTGGATGTGTATGGAGAGATGGGTAAGATGTTTTGACTATGATGAACCTTATAAGTTTATTATAGATGATGATCTATTACCTCATCCTTCTTTACTTAAAAAAATGTATAATAAAAATTTACCAATAGTAGGAGTATATGGAAAATCTGGAGTATCTACTGCTAATTCTTATGATGAATTAAAAGATCATTGGAATAAAGATGCAAAAGTAGATTTCCTAGTAGGAGCAGTTAACCTAGTAAAACAATCAGCATTAGATTTAATACAAAAAGATATAGAAAAAATAGGTTATCCTAAACGAGGGGATGATATAATCGTATCTTATTTACTTAAAAAGTATTTAAATTTAAAATATCTTGACACAGTTGCAGGTAAAGTGTTAAACTTACCAGAAGACAATGTAGGATTGAATACAGATAAACAACACTATAATATGAGGTGGGATGTAGTTGAGCGATTTAAAAAGATTTCCAATTAAGTATATAAGAGACTTTATTAAGAAAGATTATAAAACTAGAGAAGATTGCTATATCTGTAGTAGTAAAACTAAATTAGAGCTGCATCATTTATACAGTGTAAGTGAGTTGTTTGGTAAATGGTGCGATAAGAACAGCATAAAAGATGTAACTAGTGTTGAAAAAATTAAAGAATTGAGAGTTATTTTTGCAAAAGAGTGTGAAGATGATCTGAGTCATAAAAATTTATTTACATTATGTTCTTCTCACCATAAGCAACTACACTCAATATATGGACAGACTTATTCTAACCACTTAGCACCTAAAATTAAAAATTGGTTAGATATACAAAGGACAAAAAATGGCAGATAATAAAATGGGTTTCAGAGAGTGGATAGTTGAAAAGCTTAATCCAGCACAGCCATCTATTGCTGCTTTATCACCTTATGCTTCTCCCGAAACAATTGTAGATTTTGAACAAGCTTATAGAGAAATTGAAGTTATACATCGTTGTGTTGAGATGATTATTAGTTCTTGTGCTGAAATACCTTTTATAGTCGAAGGACAAAGTCCTGCTAAAAAAGTAAATAAACTACTTAATATAAAACCTAATCCTTTTGAAGATAGAGTAAGATTCTTTAGAAGAGCTTTTTTAGACTTTATGTTAGATGGTAATACTTTCTTTTATTATGATGGTAATGATATTTATTTGCTGCCTGCAAATGATGTAGAAGTAGTACCTGATCCTGTTACTTTTGTAAATCACTATAACTATTTAATAGCTAATCAACAAGCATCTGACAATTTTTTTAGTGGTAGAAAACAAACTAGAAAAGCAGATACTATCCAGTTTGCTCCTGAAGAAATTATACATGTAATGGCTGAAAATGATGAATCTATTTTTAGAGGTACTTCTAAACTTAAATCATTACTTAAGCTAATGGAACTCTACTATTATATGATTAAGTTTCAAAGACAGTTTTTTAAGAATAATGCTCTTCCAGGTTTTGTATTATCTACAGATAATATACTCTCACAAAGGGTAAAACAAAGATTACTTGAATCTTGGCGTTCTACTTATAATACTATTTTTGATGGCGCACGTAATCCAGCTATTTTAGATGGGGGTCTTAAAATTGATCCTTTCTCAGCTGTAAGTTTTGATAAACTAGACTTTGAAAATTCGATAGAACGTATACAAATGGATATGGCTAAAGCTTTAGGCGTACCTTATGTACTATTAAAATCTGGTAATAATGCTAATATAGATGCTAATCAAAAGTTATTTTATTTACAGACTATACTTCCTATGTTAAATCAGTTTGGGAGTGCATTTTCACATTTCTTTAATAATGGTGTTACTATTCGTCCTGATAGACTAATAGTGCCAGCCCTACAACCAGATAATAGAACACAGGCTATTTATTATTCTACTCTGGTTAATACAGGAATTATAACCCCAAATGAGGCTCGTGAAGGATTAAAATTTCCAAAATTAGAAGATAATGATACTATAAGAGTACCACAAAATATAACAGGTAGTGCGACAGATGCTACCCAAGGTGGACGACCCGAAGAAGGGAACTCTACAATCGAGGAAGAAACAAATGACTAATAAAACATTATATCTAAACAGTTCCTTCGAAACAAAAGCTTTAAAAAAAGGATCAAAATCTCTTAAAATTGCTGGATATGCTAATACCACTGCTAAAGATCGTTCTGGTGACGTTGTCACTGCTGAAGCATGGGCTAAAGGTGTAGAAAATTTTAGAAGAAATCCTGTAATGCTTTATCAACATAAGCATGATGCACCTATTGGTCGTATTGATAAGATTCAAGTTGATAAAAAAGGTATATTTGTTGAAGGTTCTGTAAGCGATGCTGCTGAAAAGCTTCATGGTATTCAAACTCTAATTAAAGATGGAGCTTTAAAGAGCTTTTCAGTAGGTTTTAGAGTTAAAGACGGAAAGTACAATAGAGAAGATGATTCTATGACTATTACTGATGTAGAGTTATTAGAGATCTCTGTAGTAAGTGTTCCATGCAATCAAGACTCTCTTTTTTCTATACGTAAGAGTTTTGATAATGATCAAGATTATAAAGAATTTGTTACATCAATAGATGCTGAAGTATCTGACGATGAACAAAAGATGATGAATGAAGTTACTGCTGGTATTACCAGTGTAGTGGGTGGTCATTATCACACTGTTGAATTAGATGCAAGCAATAATGGGGTGACTACTTATGCCTCTCATATGTCTAATCATGCACACCGCATTCTCAACGGTGTTGTGCAAAGTGCGGGGGAACCTCCACACACGCACGATATTACTATGATGGGTGTGCCAATTCTTAACATGGAGTCAGAGGAAATCGTTAGTGAACGTCCTCTATCTCCAACAGAGGAGGAAGCAATGTCTCAAGCAAAAGACACTATTGAAGATATTGACGAAAAGACTGAATTAGAGGTGGAAATCAAAACCGATGTTACTGAAGTCGAAGAGTCAATTGAAGTAAAAGCTGAATCTGATATTGAGGAAAAAGCAGAAGAAATTGAAGTAAAAGAAGAAGAGGAAGAAGAACTCGTTATCAGAGATGCTGACGAAGAAATTCCAATGATTAATTTACTATCAGTAGACACTGAAAATCTTCAACATAATGATT
>Ga0209634_1002694_pt1 | contig 12345 bp, 14 predicted proteins | sample LinPmetageLP40_FD_184043 | JGI IMG/M metagenome (GOLD analysis project Ga0209634, IMG submission 184043) | Marine viral communities from the Pacific Ocean - LP-40 (SPAdes) (version 2) | ecosystem: Environmental > Aquatic > Marine > Oceanic | place: Pacific Ocean | collected 2010-08-26 | reverse complement strand
TCGGCTTTATTGATGTAGGCCAGCATATGATCTTGGCCCATGATGTTTGTAAATTTAGGTGTGTTTGTCATCAGCCAATAATCCTCGATGCATTGCGGCTAGGAAACAAATTACCTAGCTCATACCGCTCTTTCAGCTGTTTGCGCCCATTCAATCCAACACCTGTGGCAATAGCATCCGTACCAGAAGCAAATATCTGACCTAGTGGAGAATACGCTGGTATGGCTGTCGCGTTTGCAATTCGAGTCGCCGCTGAATTTGCCATTAGTGTCGGATCAGCTAGTGCCTGATTTTGCGTTAATAGATCGCCTTTAGCTGCATCCAGCGCGTTTCTTGTATTGTTTCCGTACTCGCGCCCTCTGTCTAAGATTGAAAGTTTAGCCTTGTTGTATTTGTCAGTCATGTCAGCGCGTTGATTAATTGCAGAGCTTGAGTCCGTTGCGCCTCTACGCGCAAGTGCAAATCTCAGCTGCTTGGCAGCATCTTGGAATTGTGTGTCCAAATCAGGCATTGCAAAGTCAGTGTAAGACTGCGCTCTTTTATTGTAGAAATCATCATCATATGCATCAAACGCAGATGTGATTGTGTCTCGCCCTGTCCGAATACGACTTTGACGTTCTTCTTCTTCAAGACGAACACGCTCTGCCTCAGTGTTTGCCGCTTTAATCGCTGAATTATTATTTATGCACATTTCTTAATTTCCCCGCGTTCCCAACCGTGTGAACCAGCTTCTTCTCTTACCCACGAAAACGTTTTGAAATCTTCGCCATTTTTTCCCAGACCTCTCACTACGTTTTCCTCTTTCAAACCTAAAAACTTTAACCACTTGTGTATTTCGTCGTATCCGCAAATTGATTGACACTCGACCCTGTGAGCATTCGCCCTGTTCAATGATGGTATTATATCTCGAATAATACGCTTTGTCAGAAACGAACCAACTTTTTGAAACCTGTCAGTCGCAAAAAGCCCCAAAGACCACACACCTTTTCTCAAAGGCACATAACATACTACAACTATCGGGCCTTCGTCATCTCCACACACAAAAACATTCTGAAAACTTCCGAGGTCATTGCACAAACCTTGTGCCAATTCTTCACGCCCTTCTGACCATCGAAGTGCGTCAATTTCTTCAAAATCACGTTCCCGCATATTTATCGCAACGTCATAGACTTCCTCTGGCTCGGCTGGTCTAAAATACATTATCCACTTTCCGCGCTATCGTAATGAATTGCTATATTACCAAGTTTTGCTGGGCCTGGTTGAGTGCAAGTCAAACGCGGAGCTATGTGTGTAGAATAACCGTTCATTCCAACACGTCCTTGTCCGTATGTCGTTTGAACAAATGTTGCTATTTCTTCAAATGTGGTAATGCTCTGGGGGTCTGTTCCAACAAACATTGTCCATGTATTTTCGCATGTTGCATCAATTGCATAAAAATCTTTAGACGTAGCAGGGGCAGAACCATCAAGGAAAGGCATTTGGACAACAACCTCAGAACTATCATAAATGTTCGCATTTTCTCCGCCTAGTGAGTAAAGTTTGTCGCCCGATCTGCATAATGTTTGTCGCCCGTCGAACGCCCATCTATCAACAACAAATCCAGGTTCATACACTGACCAAGCAGATACTTTACTGGATGGAAAATACGAAAACACATATATCTTAGAACCAATAGCCAGCATGTAGCGACCGTCACGCGGTTCGAGCGTACCCTTTGATAATTCACATGCCAGCCGGTTCGCTTGTAGCTCGGATACAATTAAATCGTCGATTGGATTTCCTATGTCGCCCACGAAGGCCGCGTTGGAGCTATCACGCGACCTAAGTGAGCGAATACCAGAAAGACTAAGATAAAAAACATCATTGTCACCAAACTCCACAACGGAATCAGGTGCAATCGTTCCAGTATTTTGTAAAACTTGTATTTGTTGGTTTTTTGTTTCATCGGGGTCAACAAACCAAATCTGAATTGCGCTTTCTGCTAGAACAGCAATGTTGTCAAAATAGTTGGCAATTGCTTTTAGGCTTTCAGAGCCCTTTGCATTGTTTGCCAAGTTAATGAACCCCGCGCCTAGAGATGTATCGTTCCATTCTGACGGATCATTTGTTGCTGAAAAATGCAATAAACTATCAGATAACGCATACATTTTTGATTTGACCGGTCTAACTACTTCTCCAGGTGTATATCCATTAATCGTTGACGCATCTGCCCCACCGTCTAAAAACGTTTGGTTTGTAGGATCAAAAACAGTTGTAACGTTTCCAGTTGTCGTGACTGCAATCGCCTTATTGTTAAATGATGATCCGCTTTCTTTGCTGATGATGTTTACAAAAGCACCGACTGCTGTTGCTTGATATTCTGGAGAGCTTGGAAAGTTATTTATAGCTTCTGCTAAATTAAACGCTGTCAAAGTGTGGCTGGTTCCCCAAACAGTCTGAGAGCCTATGATCGAAACACCATCAACCGTTACATTGCTAATTGCATTATCAATCCCGCCGCTAAAGTTAGTGATAGAGCTAACCGCAGCCGCCCCATCCACTCCAACCGCTAAAACAAAATTGTTGTACGAGATTCCCACCGCTGGAGCCGTGATAGTTACAACTGCTCCGCTTGCAACCGCAGAATAACCGTGTGATCCAGCGTTAATTACATTTACTACGTTTGTCGCAGTCGTAGAATTATCGCCAGTGTGTGCAATTACAGTCGATATTAAATCTGTGCTACCGGAGGTAATTGTACGGATATTATCACCAGGATTTTGCGTTCCAGCAGAAATAGTAAACGATCCAGTTGCAGACGTTCCGCCAGCTGATCCGCCAGTAATTTGTATAGTAGCCCTTGCGCGACCATCAAACCAATCAGTGATTCGAACACCATTGTAGTAATGATAAATACGACCGTCTGAAAACTGAGCAGCTGCGTAGAGTAAACCGTTATAAAACTCTACGCTCAACACATCTGTTAATGCCTCACCGGAAGGATGCACTAGCTGAACATAGTTAATATTAGAGGGCGTACCAGCTGGAAACGTAATCGATGATGCGGCAGCTGAACCAAACACATATATTTGACCAGCTGATGCAGCTAACCCAATTGTGCCAGAGGGCAGCGTTGCCAGTTCAACAAACGCTGGACGTTTTTCAATTTCACCACCTCGCGTAATGTGCGCGTTTTTAACCTCGATTAAAGTTCCAGGTGTAGCCGTGACGTTCATCCGTCTGGTGTCTAGTCCACCTCTGAAATCTTCAACGAGAATATAGGGCATTGGTTATCCGTTCGTCGTTGCAATAAGTGGTGGCCCTTTTGGACGATACATTCCTTCCGGTTCGCCGCCGCCGATAACAAATGTTTCAGTTTTTGACATACGCGCTTTTAGTCGGTTGTAATGTGCTTGAGCCTGAGCCAGCTTGTTGTTTGCATCGCCTTGCTTTTGACGCGCAGCCATTTCCGCAGACGCAAACAACAATATCAGCTGGTCATCTAAATCAGCTGTGTCGGCCTCCGCTACGAACGGAGACAGGTTTTTGATGCCATGAATACGAATTATACCGGATAGTGTTGTGGCGTTACTATTTTCAGCTGGTATAGGCCATATTTCTATTTGATTTCCTTCATAAGCATCATATCTACGGACAGGTGACGAGCGTATGCCTCGATCACTGTCATGTTGGTTGTAATGCTCTCCAGTAATACCGAACCGCATTTTTCCCCATACATCACCATGTTTTGTTTCAAGACGCTCAACACGCTCAAAGTTAATATCGCTGGGCAGGGAATAGTATCTCTGTCCAGCGTTTACAGCTATGTCTCTTGTGACACTTAAAAAAGGCCAGCTATAATCTTCCCAAAGCCTACGCTGGGTACGCTGCAACAAATTAATGAATACATCCCGCGTTGATTTGCCAAGATTTACTTGTAGGCTGTGACCAGTTTCAGATCGCAGATCATTCAACATTTGACCTAATGTAGTGCCTCTAGCCATTTATCCCTCCACATACGCCTCGTTCTCAGGCGTATCAGGATCATCTTTTACAAAATGACCTTTTGCCGTTCTAGCGCGTCTTTTAGTTGCTATTTTCTTAACTGGTTTTTTAGGAGCCCTAGATTTCTCGTTAAGCCAAACCGGATCAAGGATTTCGTTAGGTATGCGAGAGTCTGCTAAAACCTTGGGCAATTCGCCAAATTGGTTAAACAGACCAACAACTTTTTCGTCACCATAAAAGTGACCTAGCCGATCACGTTCTTTTGCATCGTCACTGTCGAAGGTGTCATAAACTTTTATATTAGTGACAGCATCTTGTCCGTGAATTGATTGCAATAAAAGCACTTCTGCAACCGTACAGTAAGGCTTGTTTACTACAGCGCGACCATCCCCACCAATCGCAACATTGCAGCTAATTAAATCAAACATTCGTATCCTCCAAAGGTTAAAAGGGGGCGCAAAAGCGCCCCACTTATTTATGCTATTTCGTAAACACCGTGGCAGTTCAGCTGTGTTGCTGAAAGTGCTGCGGTAGTCGTGATCGCACGATACATCACGTATTGTGTCGCTGGACGCGCTGGGCTGTGACGCTTCATTTTTTCACTGTCCATGTAGTACATACACAGTTTGGACGTATCCATTATGTAGCAACGCTTATCAGGATTTTTGCCTGATATGGTCAAATCGTCTAATGCTGGGTCATACTGGAATGTAAGCCCATTATAGTTGATTTCGCCCATCGCAATGTTTTGGCCTTTTGCAAAGCCGGTTTGCGAGTAGTTACCGTTACGACGAAGCTCGTCACCCAATCGATCTAAGAACGCTGAACCACAAACTGCAATGTTCGGGCGACCGCCAAAACGTTTCAGTTGACGCATTTCAGTGTGCAAAGTTTCGATTAATTCCTGACCGCTTGAGCTAGTCGAAATTGCTACGTTTGCGCGGTTTCTCCACCACGTATTTGTAACAGTGGACAGTCCTCCGACAGTCGATCCAGAAGCAGCTGGTGCATCTTTTATTATGGTTTGAATTCCAGCAATCGCGTTTGCGTCTGCTGTACCATCGCCATAAAGAAAATCGTTCATGCCTCGGCTGTAGCCTTCCATCATGTCATCGAGCTTGTCCTCAAACAAGTTTACGAGAACATGCTGGTCACGCCCAGAATGGTTAGACGTACCTGATGATGTAGTGCTGTCAGTTACAGAAATACCATCCTTTTTCAGTTCGGTCATAGTCAACGAGATACCAGCATGATGCTCTTTCCATGCATAAGCTGCGCGTTGAATATTAGCTGGGTTAGCATACGACACAGTATCGTTGTGTGTATAGCCAGATACGGTTGTAGTGTAGTTGCCTTTGACCGCAACAGACAATTCAGCCTTACCACCAGGAAAGGTTTTTGATGCACCATCAATGGCTTTAAGTAGAGGCTTGTCTTGCAAGGATTGCTTGTAAGTATTGCCTTTGTCGATGTAATAATCTAACGCCGCGTTTGCGATATTAGCTAGTTCGGCAGATGAAAATGCCATTTCATTTCTCCATTAGGACGTTAGGAATTCAACGCTTGTTGTACGGCTTCCATTAAACTCGTAGGTTCGGGCGTTGGCGTTCCTGATATTTTACCACCAGATGCCGGTTTCATTCCTCGTTTTTGACTAAAGCGACCTGCGTACCTTTGATTAACACCGTCATAGGCTTCTTTAGCCATTGCCAGTGCCATGTCTGGAGTTTCGGGTCGCCCTCGTTGGCTTACGAGAACACGAACACGATCATCTATTTCTTCTTGTTTGAGTTCATAGTCAGGATCACTTTGCCGCGTTTTTGTTTCCCAATCAGTAACCGCACCTGCCATTGTTTGAGTGTTGGCTTGATATTGCTGTTGCTGCTGACGCTGCTCTAGGTTTGTACGCATTTCACGCTCTCGTTGAGCGTCCATTCGCGTCTTAGCTAGTTCGCGTCCAGCATCCTCGTCTAAGTAACCGTCATTCACTTTGTTCTGAATGTCATCTGGCATAACGTAGCCAGCTGCTTCGGAAAGTTTTTGTACATAAGGCTTGAGTGCAGTTAGCGCCTTAACCGGATCGCCCTTCATAAGAGCCATTATTTGGAGCCCAGATGCAGCTTCTTCTGCTGAAACATTATTGGAGTCCAAAAATCCTGTTATTTTGCCGTATTGCTCTGCGTCTTGCTTATAATTGTTTCTTTCCTCGAGCAGTTTCTTAAATCGCGGGTGCTTGTTAAAGGGAACATCATCAGAAGTTTCTTCATTAGCTTCTTCGGAATTTTCATCTTCCGTTTCTGCATCAGCTAAAACTTCCGCGTTTTGTTCATCTTCTATGCTCTCGTCGGATTGCGACTCCGGTTCCTCAGAAGGTTGCATAGCGTCTTGAATGACGCTTAACAGATCTTCCTCAGTTTCGCTTTCAACGCTTGACGATTGCGTTTCTTCTACGTCCGTTTGGTTTTCAGTGTCGGGGGACGATTCCAACACCTCAGTCTCATCGACCATATTAGCGTCCTTTGTTATTACAGCTTACGCCGTTGATTAAGTTTAACCCTGTTTGTCGCATCTTTCAACAAACAGGGCATGTTAAATTTGACCAACAGGGGCAGATCCCCCGCTAGTTGCTGGTTGCTGTGGCGCTTGTGACGCGCCGCCGCCTTCTTGACCACCCTGCCCACGACTAGCTGGGTCGCCTGTTCCTTGTCCTTGTGCTTGGTTCATTGCAACAATGCTCGGCACTTGCTCGGCAAATGCTTCCTCTAATTCAAGCTTGTCATCCAAACGTTTTAGCAATTCTTTTGCCAACCATTTTGGATCAAGACCTGGTAGCTGTAGCAAGAACGGCATAATTCGTTCGATGTTTGCCAGTTCTGCCGCACGATTAGGTTTACCAGTAGACCCTGCCTCGATCTCTAAATAAACTTCTTCCATTATCATGTCGCGGGTCATTTCGGGCCATACAGCACCAGGCCCAGCAATCTTCTTCACTTCATCAACGGACATCTCTGTTAGTAATACCTGACCAGCTGCGCGTGTGATTTCGGACATAAAGCTATCAAGTTCATCTACATTCGCGCCCAAGCTTGACATACGTGCGCTTTCGGCAATCGATGTTTCTGTAGCCGTAGCCTTGGACAAACCGCCAAAAGAGCTTTCTTGTGCGCCAACTACCAGCTGAATGTCATCAAATATCGTCCGTACTTCATACAAGTTCGGGTCAATTCCAATTTGTCCTATAGGCTGAATTACATCGTTTACCTTTTGACCACTTGCCAGTGCTTGCAGTTCGATCACCGCGTTGCTGGGGTGGGTCGCCAGCTTCTCTTTATCTACGTCCTCCAGAACACCGGCTGGAACAGCATATTTTGGCCTGTTAGCCCTTCGATGCTCACGTAACCCTTGCCGCGCTCTGTTATATTCATGCTGCATCGGAAGCAGTAAGGCTATATCGCTTGGCGGGTAGAGATTGTCCTGATGCTCAACTTCATTAAATACTAATGAAAATATAGGCCAAAATGTTTCTACTTTTACATCTGGAGACATTGGCTCACGCAAGAAATCTTTATAACCGTCAGCAATACAGTATTGTAGACCGGTCTTACGGTCATATACTTCGTAAATCTGCACTAACCCCTTTGATTTATTCTCGTCGTTTACATCACTATATGACAAATTGTTTTTATATGGATCACTTGGCCCCTCTAAACGTCCCTTCATGTCATAAGATTTGTACTCGTTTTTAAGATCGACATCATAAATCTCTTTAACTTCGTCTGGTGTTAAAAATAGCTCATGGGCAATCCAAGATGCACCAACAAATCCCCTCATTTGTCTGCACATCGGATCAACTATAATCGAGTTTGCTTCTGGGAAATCAAATACTAAACCTTCACGGATAACGACCATTGGCTCATTCATAAGAGCGTTCATCGATAGCATTAATTCCTCAACCTGTGGATCATCCTCTTTAATTGTTCCGTCAGATGATTGTTCAGAAACTCGGCGCAAGAAATCAACTTGCGCTTGTACGTCTGAAATCTTAGCCGCGACCTCTGGGCTCCGGTCTACGTCACGTTGGAAACCAACTTTAACAAATCCAACACCAGTTGTTACGACACGACGAACCAAAGCTTTCATTTGAGATTTAAACGCTGGCTGCTGCTCTTTCATGTAATAATCGAACAAATGCTCCAGAGTTTTAGCAACATTATCCAGCATTTTACCTTGATTGGTTCCAGCTTGATAGTCTTGAATAATCGCTTGCGCGGGTGGAGGTGGAGCAATACCCAATTCTTGCGCCTGTGCCGCAGCCGTGTACGCGCCAGCAAGTGTATCAGCCTCACCATCCCAAACTTCAAAGTTCATGCGCGGTCTGCGCGTTGCTACAGCCTTGGGGTTTTTTGCATACAACTGCGCCGTTCGTTGCTGCACATGCCTTTGTAAAACATTGGCAACGTACTGATCGTCAGACCAATTCTTATCATCATAGCCCTTTAAAGCAGCGTCCATATCGCGCCTGATCTGTTTGTAACTTTTATCGTGAAAGTTTTTAGCAGATCTTATTTTTGCAAGCCACGCCGTAACTAACGATTTTCTACGCTCTGTAGGCTCGTCAACTTTCTCTGAACCATCTTCGTTCATTAAGAAATCTTCTTCCATCAAAAGCCTCCAGTTGCATTTTCAAGGCGGTCTTGCTTACTACGCATTGCCGCATCAAATTTTACCCAAGCCAATGTTCCGACTTTAGGTGTTTTATCTTCTTTTCTAATTGTACCACCTGGACTAGCAAGACGCGACAACCCCATGCCAATCCATGCTAAAGTATCAACAAAATCATCATGGCGACCCTGCGGAAATTTTAACAGTTCATCGACCGCTTGGCCTGTCCAGTGTGAAGTCTTAGGCAGTTGCACCTTTTTCATTGCCATTCGACCCAATATACTTTGAGATCGCTGAACTTTATTGTGAACAGGTGTGACTTCCTCGATACGACAATAAACTTTTTCTTCTGCCATGCGTTTGCGAAGAAATGGGCCAATAGCTTTAGAGATATGGCCCTTTTCTGCCCACCAGATCAGAGGTTTGTGTTTTTTAATTAAATTGAGCATTGCATCAACCACTTTGTCGGTCGGCTGCTTTTGCCACCAGCAATCAATTAGATAAATGTCATCGTGCGCGTCCACCCCAACTATCAACAAACACGTTGCATCATTGCGCGTTTTATCAACACCAACAGCATGATCGCTTGCTGCGTATATGCGTAAATCTTTAGGCAATCGAGCCTTATCATAATAAATCAAATGCTCCCTACGAAACAAATCTCCGTCCTCTGGAGTCGGTCTACCTTGATACAATGCAGAAAACCCGCGTCGATCTAATCGCCGCTGCGCTTCCATAAACTCCATGTCAAAACGTTCGGGCCAAAGCAATTCACCCTCTTTGCGACCCAGAGGATCATCTTCCTCCGCTAACGCTGGTAGGTTAATAATCTTCCACTTAGACGCTTCTTCCTCAGTGTAATGCGGATTAGTCGGATCAGTTAATCGACCAACCAGATCATCCTCATTCCATCTGGTTTGCACTATGACAATGCTTGCTGATGCAGTCATTAAACGTGTCATAAGAACCTGAGTAAACCATTGCCAAAGCTGTTCCCTCAATGCTGGGCTGTTAGCCTCGATGCTATCCTTGATAGGGTCATCCAGTATAACAAAATCACCGCCTCGTCCTGTGATCGAGCCACCACGACCAACAAACACGGACATACCACCAGATCCCATTTGAATACGTGACTTGGACGCTCCACCCTTGCGAAATGAATGGTTTGGAAACACATGCTTGTATTGGGGCATACTCATTATACTGCGAACGTCAGCACCAAAATCCTTTGCAAAATCTTCGTTGTATGTGGCAAAAATAACAGAGCGGTATGGATCTTTTCCTTGCAACCAAGGCACAAACCGGCGGCTAATCAATTCAGATTTGCCGTGTCGGGGCGGCATACACACAATTAAACGCGGAATGTGGCCCTTTTCGACCTTTTCCAGCACTTTTGCCAGAGCCCTATGGTGCTTGGCGTCCTTAAACATAGATATTTCTATGTCGTTTGGATCATCTGCATCAGGCATAGTATATTTTACAAAATCAAGAAAAGAAGTGCGACACTCAATAGCTTTCTTTTGCCTCTTTGCCGCCTCAATCTTTTGACCAAGTTCCGTAAATTGTTTTTCTTTACTCATTCACCAAACCCAGTGCTAACTCTAACGTTTCTTTGTTTCGCCGCGACCAACCGCGACCAAAGTGAGAATAATCATCAAGCTTTCGGTAAAACCCTTCGCGGCCTTGGTAATAATTGTCTAAAACTTCTTTTACTGGCCTGTCATACGTTGCCTTTATCGTCATAGGCCCGATTTTTCCGTCAGCTGTTGCTCCAACAGCCCTTTGAAGGATTACAGAGGCTTGTTTTGGCCCAGCGTTTACGCATAAATCTGCACAGCTAATATCGACACCGCTAGGTAATTGATCTGCTTTTACAGCGTCCCAATAGTTTTTCTTGTAAAGAGGCTTAACGTCATCTTTCGTCAATGCTTTCATTACATCCTTTGGTGCTGGCTTTCCTGTGTGCCTTGCCCAATTTTTAGATGTAACGCCGAGCATGGTGCTGCCTTCGTTGCCGTGACCATCGCCTTGAGAGTTACCTCGATCTTTCTGATCGTCAGTAAACCCACCCTCATGCTTCATTAGCATGTCAAAAAACATTTCCCAATTCTCATTCATTTACCTATTCCCTTCGTGCGCTCGTAAGATCGCATTCCCGCTAAACCCAGCATTCCAGTTAAAACAGGCAACATCGTAGACATATCAGCCTGTGGAATCAAAAATCCAAACCCTGCCGCCATTGGAGAAATTAAAAAATTCACAGCTAAACCCATTACGCAAACGTAACCGCAAAGCGGTCGCCAGGACGCTTGAAACCAGTTTCCAGCTGCTTCGGCCTTGTTTACCTCGATCTGCGCTAATAACGCTTCCTGTTGGTGTCTATCCGCCATAGTAGATATTTCGTGGGCCAGCTGCGCAGCTTTGTCCTTATCTTGGACAAACTTGCCTACTAAATCCGTAGCTGGCCCGATTAGATTTGATAAAAAACTCATTTCTTCCTCCTAATCCCAAAACTTAGTTTCTTTGAGGCTGACGAACTTAGGGAGGCAATACGCTTTCGTATGCTCTTGAGCATACCAACGCTTCCCCGCCCAAACGAGATTATTCGCGCTTTCAATTGCCTCCGCGTAGCGAGTGCAATTATATATATCTCTAAACGCAGCCTCCCCACCCATCGAATGAACCTCTTGCCCAATGTAAACGGTGAGAATGAACGCCAAGACCATGATTTCATTTCTTTGTCATCCAAGCAGTTGTTCCCATATACGCCCCTACAATTCCCGCGCCCGAAAGGTAAAATAAATTAGAAATATCGCTCAACGCTGTAATCCGCTCCAGAGGCATAAAAAACATTGCCAGTGTAAACACACCCATACCTATAAGAGTGTACCTAGCCATTCTCAGTTGGGCTAAGTGCTTGCGTAGTAAATCCTCAGTCTCACGTATTTCCTTGGCCCTTGCCAATTCCGCATCTGAAACAATACCATCGTCATCAAGATCATATGCATCATACTTTGATTGATCTTCTAACGTTTTAGCGTTCATCGTGTTGCCAACCAAGCAAAGCCACCAAGACCTCCAACCAGAACAACAAATAAAGCAATACCAGCAGCCCATTCTGTAATTTTCTGCATTAACTCAATCCTAGCATATTCGTTGTCTCTCTTTTGCTGCCTGATTTCAGCCTCGATACGGAGAAGATCGTCCCAATGTGATGGCCCGTAAACCACTGATATGTAATCTTTAAGTTCGGAGCGCATTGCATCCCTTTTTTTTTAGCATTCCAAACCTCAAGCGCCTGACTTTCTACGCCTCCCCCTAAAATCTTAAAAACAGAAGGCTTCTGGCATTGCTTGTCGGCAAAATCTAAATCACTCATTGCTCCCGCCCACGCGGAAAGCTGCGCACCCATGTCTTGCAAATCCTTACCTACTTGCATTCCTTTCTTGAGCGCGGAAAACGCACTTCCAGCAATTGCAATTGTGCTAATGGGATCGATCACAGAGCTACCCCATCGTTACCAGGCGAAACAAAAGCATGATAATTGCAGCTGAACAGCCAATTAAAATCATTTCCAATCTCGCCACACGATTAAATAGAGTTTTAAATTGCAAATGGATTTCCGTTTTAATCGCAACAATCTCTTTTTCAATTTCATCGACCCTTAAATGGGCGCTATGTACTGTTCTTTTGTCCATT
>Ga0209634_1002693_pt1 | contig 12345 bp, 13 predicted proteins | sample LinPmetageLP40_FD_184043 | JGI IMG/M metagenome (GOLD analysis project Ga0209634, IMG submission 184043) | Marine viral communities from the Pacific Ocean - LP-40 (SPAdes) (version 2) | ecosystem: Environmental > Aquatic > Marine > Oceanic | place: Pacific Ocean | collected 2010-08-26 | reverse complement strand
GCTCTTCAGCCGCTCTCATGCGTTTACATTCACTTTGAAACTTTAGCCAATCGTCATAGAGGCCCGGCCTACCTGCATAAATCATCCACTCGCGTATCCACTCTTCTTGTTTTTTTAACTTCTCAAGATGCATAAAGTTTTCTAGATAACTACCCTTACGCTTCTTGTTTGCCCGCCTTGATATGACCGACTTTGAGTTAAAGTAAGTTGCACAACTATCGCTAACATCATACAACTCTCTGCCGTTTTTTAAGGCCGACTTTATTGTATTAAACGCGGCATTAGCGGCTTGCACCTCTGCCAACATAAATCACTTCCTGCTCATGTACGCAGTAGCTCCGAAATACGCTCCACATACACTAGCTTGGGCTATGTAAAACAATCCTAACAAATCGCTTAAAGCGTTTACTCTGCTGTCGGGCATGATGGGTAGCATGAGAAATATGGAGAACAGTACCATACTTGCCATCGCTACCCATGCCATATGCTTCTGGCTATCAGCTTTCTCCTCACGCAGTTCAAGCTCTACTAGTTGTTGATGCCGCTCAAGCTCTTCGTCAGTAACCGTGCCGTCACCGTCTAAATCGTATTTCGCGTACTTGCTGGATGGCTCTAGCTTCTTGGGTGTCATACAATCCACAACTTTATTGCGAAGACAAACAATAATAGGCAAATCATAATCCACAGAAAAGCATCCATAGCCGGTAACTTCTTCACTGCGGCATCCACTTGAATAAAGCTATGACACTTAGAATAAATGGGTACATACTCCAGAGCATCATCTCTAAACGGTCAAACCGTTTGGTGCCGGACTCAAGGCGGTTTTCTATATTCTCATACCGGAGGCTACACTCTTTTTCGTGAGCCTCAAGTCTAAGAATAGCTTCTTTAACCGTTGCCACTTATCTTCTCTCCGTTGATTCTGGGTTTATCCAACCATTTACCTTGGTGCTTAACGGGTCAACAAATACGGGCTTGCAGAACGCAATGACGGGCTTGAAGTTGTCTTCCCTACGCGCTAGTACCCGCGCATCGTTCAGGCAATGCCGTTGGTTAATCCAATGACTCGCTGTCTGCTCTTCCGCGTCGGGCGAAAGTTGGACAATCAACGCGAAAACAATGATTAGATCGCCCATTCACTTTATTTAGTTGGCTGACGTTGGAGCAGGTTAAGGATGGCCTTGGTGTCACTCCTGACCTCGGACAAGTCCTCAACAGCGTTATCCAGTTGTATCTCACTGCGGGTCATCTGTTGCTGAAGCTCATCGACCTCTTCTTCAATTTTTTCGACCTGTTCGCTTACATCTTCGATATCTTCAGCGTTCTCAGTTGCCATAGCATCCAAACTGGCATATGAGAAAATAGCTCCGGTAGCTACCACCACCACGGGAAGTAACCCCAACACATTAGATAACTTGATTTCCATTAAGTAACTCCTTAAATATTAACCGCCAAACAATTGATCTGGCGGGACCATAGACAAATTAGACTGGTCTGTAGGAACTGCACCATATGTTCTACCCGTAGGTAATGCTGGTGGTGGGACAAAAGAGCCAATCCCCTGTTGAAACGGCGGAACAGGTGCCGGAAAAGGGCTCGGGGGAGGTGCAACCGGAACTTCCGGACTCGGGAACGGACTAACCGGTGGCGGTGCTATTGGATTAACCGGAGGAACTACCGGATCAAATGTACCATAGTCTTTTTCAGGATCAAAAATTTCCCAGCCTTCTGCGGGGGTGATACTTCCACCGTGCGAAGCGCCCCATTTATCACCCGTTTTAGGATTAATATAAATGGAACCCATCATCATAGAAACCGGTCCATCTCCGCTATTGTCAACAAACCCTTCGGGCATATTGTCATATCCAAAAGTATCCGTTGGCTCTCTGGCAAAAGGATTTTTTTGAATGGGAACAGGCGATATAATAGAACCGTCTTCGTTTCGTCCATAGCTGGGGAACACCGGATCGCGTTGAATCGGCTCATAAACAAACGGTGGTTCTGGTTCCGGCGTTGGTTCCGGATCTGGCTCTGGCATCGGGTTTATATTCCGACGCTTGTCTGGTCGAGTACCCGAGTACTGCCTAATAGGGTCTAGATCACTCGTGTCCATGTTACGAATGGCCGCGCCCATCTCTTCGTCTTGCTCACCTGTTACAGGATCAATATCACGACCAAACTCATCATATAACGCACGGCCCTCGCTGTTATAAAACCCATAGTCCTCGCCGTTGGGTCCAACAGGAACAAACCTCGCCCCTGCGCCGTAGCCACTACCCGGTATCTTTTGACCGGGATTTAACGGAATAGTCACCCCCGTTTCCGGAGAGGTGTACATGAAAACGCCTTGACCACCCTCTTCTTCAGCGGGTTGCCAAACTAGACTGCGATCTTCCTTACCACCCTCATACTGGTCGTAGAGATAGCTATCCGGAACACCGTCGCCATCCGTGTCGTAGTCAAACAAGTCCCCACCAAGTCCCTCACGGCCAACCAATATACCATCACGGTATACGGCCTGACCATCACGGCCCGCAATAAGACTTCCAATGCCCTGTTGAGACGGAGCATTAATAATAGATGGGATGTCATCAACATACGGGTTGTCTGTACCAAAATCTCCTTGACCAGAGCCAAGGCGTTGTGTAGCAAACCAATTTGCCATCCATCTTGATTTTTCTTCTTTTGTATAACTGGTCCAATCATCCGGATAATCTTGGTCGGTAGGAGCTACAATATTTTGAGGTATTGGAATAGGCATTTAAAAACCCCCTAACTTAGGAATAACCCATGTAGCTACCGCCTTTGATGGCCGCACCCATGCCACGGGCCTTCATCTTGGTCAGCTTAGTGGGTATCTTTACGTCCGCAGTCTTACCATACGGTATCCGGCCCTGACCCTGTATGTCAGCATACTCGGTCGCTTTAGGTGCCGCCTTTGGAGTGTTAGTCACAATCTTTACGCTACGCTTCATGTTATCGCCCCTGTAATTTTAAAATTTCACGCTCTCGTGCCGCATCAATACGAGCCGAGGTCTGACGCTCCTGCGCGGCAATCCTCTCTCCAAACTGATTCTTACGCATCTCAAGCGCCTGTGCATCCAACTGCACCTTGCTCTGGTCAAGCTGTGCGTCCGCTTGCTCCGACTGAGCTTTAAGCTGTAACTCCTGCTCCTTCAAAGCAATTAATGGATCAGGACCTTCTTGACCCGCTCCCGCCAACTGTTGCGAAATCTCTTTAAGTTGCTGCATACCTTGTGCAACAAATTGCGCGGTCAACGCCTCTAGCTCTAACATCTCCTCTGGAGATGCGGGCTGACCCTGCTTCTGAGTCACCTTCTGCATATATGCAACCGCCGCTTGCTCACGAGCCGCCAACTTAACATGCTCCATAACATGCTTCTGCAATGTTATCGCAATAGCGGGCATCTGAGCAACCATAGGAGTCCCACCAAATATCAAGTGCGCCATGATGTGCGCCTGATGGTCCTGACCCTCAAACGCCTCTAGATCCAACATGTCTAGCGCGTTGATGTTCTCTTGTGCAGGGTCCGTGGGCCGCGGATCAGGAGTCGCCTTCATAATCCGATCTAAGTCAGTCACGCCCATCGCTTCATACATGTCACGATATACCTCGTGCATGTTATGCATTTCTGGCGCGGCAGATGCTAACTGCAACTTACTCTGCGCCAAAGCAATCCGTTGCGCCTGACTAAACACATTGGGATTACTTACAGGTACTATATCGACTCTGTCGTCAAAATCTTCAGCCATAATTGAGGCATCTTCCCCAACCACAGCATACGGGTACTCGGCGGGCAAACTCTCTCCCATGACACGAGCCAGTATCTTAAACTCTATACGCATGGCATAGTGCAAGCGTTTATGCACCGCACTCATTACACGAGAGCCCTGCTCAAGCATAGCTATAGTAGTTCCTACCGCCGCCTGTTGGTTCCCGTCACCGACCTTCAAATCAGTGATAGTTGCAAATCGTTGACCCGCCTGTACTACAAATCCTAACAACTGATACAACGTCTGGTCAGGACCCTTAAACGGTAAAGGCATTAAGCTGTCGCGGATGGCACCGCCCGGCGCGTCTACGTCCCTAAACTCACCGGGTTGCAAAGGCTCGTCATCGTCCCTGATCCGTAGTCCGCGGGCCTTGAATCCTGCGGGTAGGTTAGACAAAGTACCGGCATCAATAAGCTGCCGAAGTGCAGAAGTAGCTGTGCGAGACAATCCACCGATAGTGTGGATTAAACCTAGTCCGTAGAAACCAAAGCCGGGTAGGAATTTGTAATGAACAAAATATTGTATCTTACGTTTTAACTCGTCTTCCTCACGGTAATTACGACGTATAGCCAAAATCTGCCCGTTATCTTGCGATATAGTAACCAAATACGGTACTTTTATACCGGTAGCTTCCCCATCAGAATCTAACTCTTCATACCCCTCAATCTCTAAGTCAGCATGTACCTCTAACAAAGTACAGTCGTAATCGATCTGAGAGGGCTCCATTCCGTCAACGTAGTTAATCTCTTTCTTAACCGAGTCCATCTCACCCTGATGGGGTAATACATCGATGTCCAGATACTGACCCGCATACTGCTTCTTACGCAAATCGTTTAACGACATGCGTACAACCTGAGTTATGTTAGGACAAGTGTCTAAATCAGAAGTCTCGTAAGGAACCACGAGGTTTTCCGCAGGGATAAACTTACTTACCGCACGGCCCAGTGTCTCGTCGTAATACACCTTCTTAAACGTACTACCGGCCAACGGCAAATAAAACAACATTTGGTCCATGTCCGGCGTGTAATCTTCCATTACATTGGTAATGTAATAGTTCATAAACTGTTGGACCCGAGTCGCCTGATCCTTCTTGGCACGAGTCTCTTTACCTAATGATAAGGTCTTAACCGGACCCGTAGCAGGTAACAACTCGTTAAAGGCTTGTGCCTGAAACTGTGTCGCCGCCTCCGCCAACAGCGGATGAGTCACGCCAGAGGCTCCACGGAACGGTTGCTCACGCTCCTCGTAACTAAATCCAAGTAACTCTAACCCGTTAGCGTAAGTCTCTTCCCAATCCTGACGGCCCGACTTGTTAGCTTCAAACTGATCTAAAAGGTCACTCGCAATGGCACTTAGCTCACGGTCCGGCATCTCCTCCGCTAAGTTCATGTAGAAATCGTCACCAGAACCGCGCTCGTCTTGCGGATCAAAGTCCACAATTACACTGCCGTCATCTTCCGTAATAATTTCTATCTCAGATCCACCGTCAATGTCAGACGACATAACCAAAGGAGTCTGCGAATCAGGTATCTCTATTTCTATCTCGGCGGTTAAATCATCAGGGTCTAACTGAGATGGGACGTTGTTGTCCATCAAGGACCCTACACCTTTTATTTCATTAGCCATTAGCTACTCCTCGGTAGAACGACCCATTATAGCGTTTAATTGATCTAATATCTCAGGCTCAAGGTCCGCCGCATCTCTCTCAGATGCTACAGGCAAACCCGCTTTACGCATTGTTTTTGCTGTAGCGGCATTATTGCGAGAATCAATTTCCGCGGACCGCGGTCGGGGTTTGTTCATAAGCTCACCTATTCCTTCTTCAGATGTTCCACGTAGAACATTTTTTTCGTTCTTAATTCGATCTGACCTTTCATCTATGTATTTTTTAAGAACATCTATGGAACTTTTGCCCGAAACTTTCTTCATCCCTTCAATTAACTCTTCCATTGTGGGGGTTGGACGAGCTTCTAACTCTTCCACCTCGCCGGGATATCGGTCCCTGTAATAGTCCGGAATTAAAGTTCTAGGTTCTCCTTGAAAAATTTTGCGGAAATAATTTATCTTTTCAGGATCGGCCCTATATGAGTCTGAAAACATACCAAATTTTTCTAAAGGATTGCTTTCAACACCTAACTCTCTGCGACGTTTACCAAAAATACTGTCCGATACCCGCATTTTATACAACGATTGAAGCTCCCTTTCTTTTTGTTCTTCGGGAGTTTCAGAAGTGTCAAAGCCTAACATGGAAGCTATTCCGTCAAAAGTACCTTCTTTTGCCTCGGTGCGCGGACCACGCTTTCCTTGATTGTACTCCCCTATTACCATCTGCGAAGGCGTTTGGCGATTACGAGAAGTTTTTTCAGTAATCCTGCCTAGAACGTAAGACTCAATCTCCGGATCTAAGTCAACATCCTTATTAGAAAGTGCCGATAACACTTGGGACCTAGATGGCTTTAAATTCTTAGGAGCGTAGTTCCACGCCCAGTGTGTCACCGCAGATTTATACTCTCTTTCATTCGGTGCATTAATTACAGTCATAGAGTAAACAGGGAGTTCTTCTAACACACCCGACCGGTGATAAAACTCGTGCGCTAAAGTTTGCGCGTCTGCCCCGCTTTTTCCTACCGATAGAACATAATCCCCTCTTGTAAACAAATCCGGAAGATCGTCCGGAGTGGGAGCGGGCAAACCAGAAGCACGTTCAATAGCCCGCATTTCTTTTAAATCATCAAACGCCCTGTACTCAGTCGGGATAAAACCTCTAGCCCCAGTATTTAATCTACTAAAAGCGTAATCACCCACTTTTTGAGGAAAATACATTCCTTGCAGGTTATACTGACCTGTACCCCCTGCTTGAACAACACGCTCCATATCTATGTCGCCGGTATAACCCATGCGTTGAGCTATACCCATTTCAGTCTCAACATCCGACATTTCCATTCCTTGAAATGCTGAAAGAGCAGGGATACCTAATTCTTCAGATGCTCTTAGGGCCTCCTTGTAATTACGTCCACCTAAACTATCGGGATAATTACGAGCAATGTATTCCTGAAAACTATCGGGCATAGTCTAAGTCACTATTATTGTCAATAATATACACGCATCCTAACAGAGTTCTCGTCATCTTCCCAATCATCTGTAGGCAATCGTACAAAATTACCTTGCCTATATCGCATAAGCGCCTGAGTCATGCTGTCAACCAAATCGTCATGCTCCCCGTTAGGAAATGCCGCAGTCTCCTCAATTAACTCGTCCGCCCATACCGTGTCCGGAGCCCACACCATACCCGCCTCAAATAAAGGCGAAACAGAATGCACACGAGTCACCTTATCATTACCCCTAGATGGTGTGAAATTTACAACCGGAATCCCCATATTCCGCATCTCCTGAGTCAAAGGTGTTCCACTCGCCTTCGCCTCAACTATGACCGTGTCGGGGTCCCAAAACTTATACTCCTCAAAAGCTATCTGCTTTAACTCAGGAAAATCCCATCGACCCTTCTTACTGTCCAACAAAATTAAATTAGGAGAACCACTCTCATTCGGATAAAAAACACCCCACGTAGTTATAGCACTATAATCCGCAGTCTCACGCTTACTAAACGCCGTATCGTAACTCTGGATCACATACTCCAAATTAGGTACAGCCTCACGCTCCCACTGATTCCACCACTCGCGCTTTATAATAGCGTTCTCTTCACCCGTGGGATTCTGCTGATACTGCGCGTTCCACTTACTATTAGGTATCGAAGCGCGGACCGCGGTCAAATCCTCAAGACTCCAAAACTCAGGCCAGCACGGAGTCCCATCCTCAAAAATAGCCGGTAACTCCACAATCTCCCACTGATCCGCTAACGGATCTTTAGCCATAGCACGTAATAACTGACCCGTCATGTCCTTCTCAGACCACCGAGTTTGTACCAATACAATCGAACCGTTAGGCTGTAACCGCTGACGAGGACCACCCGTGTACCAATCCCACGCATCCTCAAAACCAGCACTCGACATCGCAGTCTGCTCCGAATGTGGGTCATCAATGATAATTAAATCCCCACCACGGCCCGCGAGATTCGACCCAACGCCCACGGCATAGTACATACCGCCCGCGGATGTATCCCAACGGCCCGAGGCTTTACTGTCAGAAGCCAACTTGACCGAATCAAAAACACTTTTGTACTCGTCAGAATCCAAAAGGTTCTTAGTCTTACGTCCAAAGTTAACCGCTAACTCCGTCGTGTGTGTCGCCTGAATGATCTTCATCTTAGGATTCCGGCCCATCATCCACGCAGGAAACAAAAAAGATGCAAACTCACTCTTCGTGTGCCGCGGTGCCATGTTAATTATCAAACGCTTTAACTCACCACTCGCAACGCGCTCTAGCTTGTCAGCAATGATTTTATGATGACGGCCCGCGATAAAGTCAGGCCACATTGTTTTTACAAATGGTAAAAAATTATTTTTACATGCCTCGTTCTTTTCGATCTGCGCTAAACGCAATTCTAATTTTAATTTTTTATCTTCTGATGCAGGATTCATTAACACTTCTCCGAGGGACCCTAGCCAAAAATATGGGACTTTAGGTGCTTATATAAGACAGTTAATCGCATCTTAACACTCATTGCGTTTTCTACTCAATTATTTGAGAGAAACATGGCCCTTGCTACCGTAGGCCAACGCCCGCGGCCCATGCGCGTCGGCGCTCGATCCGCGGATCTCAGCCCGCGTCGATTGACCCGATTTGAGGGGGACCCGAGCGATTTATCGCGGGTCGCGGCCCGCGGGCCACTGGCGGGGATCGGCGGGCAGTGAGCCCGTAGTTTCGTTTCGGGTCAACAATGCGCCGACCTCGGCCCAGCGGGCTCGGCTCGGTAGGTTTGGCTCGGGGAGCGCGGGCCTCGGCCCGCCGGTTTAACTGGCAATCACCGGAGGTTATCCACAATGTCGAAAATCGGCGGTGATTAAAAAATAAACAGCGCGACGCGGGAGCCCGCGTATATGCGAGAATATCGTACTTTGACCAGGCAGGGATAAGTCTGTGGATAAATGGCGGGGAATGTTTGCCAGCCGTTACGAAATTAGCGACTGTACGCGCACAAGTGCGGGCAGATACCCTGCCAAACTAATTCCACGAGCGTACAGCGCAAAAAAAACCCGCCTTTCGGCGGGTTCGGGTACTGGGTCGATCACCAGATTATTTTCCCTCTACGTAAACAATAGTCGAAGGCTTTAATTGAATGCTACGGCCTATATCGTCAGTATCAGAACAGCAAAAACTTGCGGGACCGTACATATCTTTGCGGTTGTAATGTTCCCGAATATATTCCTTGTGAGCATCGGGCTTGCGCTTGAAGGACTCGCCTTGTTTCAATTGTCGTAATGAGATCATTTTCATGCTGACACCCTCCAAACTGATTCTTTAGCGCACAACTCCGAAGAGTCGTCAAAAATATATGTTGTTGTGCCGTTGTTCCAGTCCTGATTTTTTTCAATACACATTTTTTCTGCTTTGTCCCACGCTTTAGATGGAAGAAATAACGTGCTTGCGTATTTGTTGAAAAGCGTTTCGGCTGTTGTTTTCATCTTTATCACCTTTATTAGTTGAGTGTCCGGCCAGTATATAGAGGTATGCGATAAAGTAAAGAAAACCTACGGCTGCCGACTGATTTGTCGCGCCAAACATCGACCGTACGCGCGCGAAATCACTTTCGCAGGGTGTCTACCCGCACTTATGCACGGTGCGTCGCAAAAAAAGCTTTGAAAATTGCGACAGCTCTTTTTTTTTGAGCAAAAAAAACCCGCCTTTCGGCGGGTTCGGGGTACTGGGTGCCGCTATGCAAAAATAGCGCGGGCTAAATCGTAATCCCACTCTTCGGGATACTCGGACAATTCCATCGCCGCGACAATACCCGCCAATTCATTAGCCGAGACAACAGGCGAAGCTTTGCAATAAGGGCGGGGCGGTTCCATCAGCGCAGCGCAACCGCGCAGTTTAAAAGCCTCCGCGGCTTGCATATAGTCTAGGCCCTCGACTTCGTGCAGACTTTCATTTTCCCAAGGTTCGCCGCATTGGCCGCAGAAAATGTCCATTAATCTATGCTCCCAATTACTCGCGCTTCATCATCAATTGCCGCGCATTCGTGGCGATAGACTGGGTGCCAGACTGGGTTTATTTCGTCACCGGCTTGGTGATTTTCCCGCGCCGCCTGTCTGAACTCGGCAACCTCGGCGGGATCTAGATCACGAAATAGCGTAGTTGATTCCGTGCAAGCTTGTCGCGCTGCCGCGTCGTCTTCCGGAACAGTGACCGGCTCCGCGGGTTGCCACATTTCCGCGCAAAGATTTGTGGTCCACATTGCGACCATGTAAGAAATAGCCTTCTCAGAGCCCGAAAATGATTCCAGTCGGGCGGCTAATTCGGCGGGATTTTTTGGTGTCCAAAACATCGGATTTTTCTCTATCATTTTTACTCACCTTTTTAGTTGGGGGCGGGAAAGGTCCCGCCTTGTATAAGAGTATATGCGATAACTTTATCGAAAGTAAACAATTAAAAAACCCGCCACGGGGGCGGGTCGGGTAATGCCGGTTAAAATTTAATCAATGCGTATCGAAATCGATATATCGTTTATTGCGTCTCGGGCGAGTTCATCGAAATCAACATAATTTTCAATATAACTATCAACAGCAGTACTAGCGAAATCATTTGCGAGGTCATCTAAATCCACCCGATCTGAAACTATTTGATTAAAATCAACATCGTCGTTTAAGTAGTTAGTAATGACTTCGGATAAATCAACCGCGGCGCTACCCGTTTTTTCTGCAATCCAATCTGCCAGATACGGCACTGAATCTAACAACGCGAACGCCTCCGCGCGTGTTTTTTTCAGATCCAGTTCTAACTGCGCGGCGTGGTTGTTTCTCGCAGTTTTGAGAGCTTCAAATTGCTCGACTAAATCCGCAAAATCGGCGCGGGTATTGCCTAGGTCCGAGCGGGTTAAAATGTCGCTAATCGCTGCTATTTTGTAATGTTCCATTTTTAGTCACCTTTAAGTTGAGAGCGGGACCGTTCCCGCTATATAAGATTATATGGGATAACTTTAGATAAAGTAAACCCCCCTCAATAAAAAAACCCGCCACTCGGGCGGGTTAGTGTTACTGGCTAAAATACTATGCGACCTTATCCAGTATCGCGCCCGCTTTTAATTCGATAGCCACGCGCTGATCTTGGTGCGGGATATCCCGAGCAATAGCAGTGATGGCTTGCGCGGCATCCCATACTGATGCAACCGGCTTTTGTTCCTCGACAATGTGACGCGCCATCGCAGCCCTTGCCATACGGGCCGATAGTCCGGCACGCTTGGTCAGAAACTCTAGACGGTCGTCATCATCCCGAGCAATCTTGGTTGACTTCGCCGCCTCGACACCGGCAAGTAAATCACTGGTGCGATTTTGGCTGTAGGTTTCTAAAGCCGGTGCCATTTCATCGTAAAAACGGTGTACCGCATTTTTGGTATGCCGGATTTTAATTTCTTGGAAGCCTTCAACACCCCAGAGGTTCCGGTTCTGACAAACCCCGCGCAAATACATGCATGCAAGGCCCGCCGTTTTACTGCCGACCTCACTGTTCCACCAGTAGAAACCGCGAAATACCAAATCCGGTTCACCGTTCGGTAGCTTACCTATTTCGATAGGGTTTAAATCGTCACATAAAAATCCGAACATGTCGCGGTCACTTGCAAATAACGTCGAGCCGGTAATGGCGTGAGGGTCATAAGTGGTTGATTGACCGTATCCGACCATAGATCCGGGTACTTTCCATTGCCCGTCCGCCGCAATCTTGGCAACCGGTGCAAGCATTTCGCGGTTAAGGATGCGGCCATAATCGGGACCGGTCGCAGCGCGTAATTGCCCGCCGTCAACATGATCATACGTTTTGATGATCTCACGCCCTCTATTATGTCTAAGACCCCACGTTAGGCAATCGGCGGCAAGTGGTGCCGGTAGATCTTTAATGTATCCCGCCGGTGCGCCCGCTAGTGTCGCCAGTTGTCCCGCGCTCCAATTGGTGGGTTGAGAAATGACGGCCCCGCCGGTTTTGGGGCAATCGTATTCGACCCTTAAATTGCCTTGCGAAATATTAGACTCGTCAAACTCGCCAACGATGTTAAGGCTATGCGTATCGATTACGCGACTTGTCATATTTTTACTGTCTGCATTACAAAATGCTATCAATTCCGGCAGAGTGTCGAATCGTTCATCATCTGGCCGGTTGGCATAATTGCTGGCGAGAAGGTTGCCTTCTTTACTAATTCCGTGCGCTCCCGCGCTTGTCTGATATGTACTCATAATATTCACCTTTAAATAGTTGGTTAGTTTCCGGTCATTAAAAAGCCGGTATAGAAATAATCCCATACCGGCTCTCTGGTGTCAAGTTAATTTTGACGAAAGTTAGAATAGTTGTTTTCCCCGAAAATGCGGTTGACCATAACGCAAGGCTGCGCGTTTGATTTTAACATTTTTTTACCGTTCCACTCATAAACGGTGTAATCAA
>Ga0209634_1002692_pt1 | contig 12355 bp, 24 predicted proteins | sample LinPmetageLP40_FD_184043 | JGI IMG/M metagenome (GOLD analysis project Ga0209634, IMG submission 184043) | Marine viral communities from the Pacific Ocean - LP-40 (SPAdes) (version 2) | ecosystem: Environmental > Aquatic > Marine > Oceanic | place: Pacific Ocean | collected 2010-08-26 | reverse complement strand
GAGCGCAACATAGCATCAATTCAGAATGATCGTCAGCAAGTAATAAGACAGGCTGTAAGCTCTAACAGCGTACTAAGGTTGGCGGCATGAAGTTAGCTGATGCACCGTTCAATTTAAACTCTAAAGCGCATCTCAAGGTGCGCTATATCTTTGAGCGTAATGATCACGAACTAGAAAACGCTATATTAGATTTAGTTTGTGGTGAGAAAACACGTTGGACGCCCAGTGAGTGGAAGGTAGTTATAAACCACATCACATCGTCTGACTTAACTGTTGGCGAGTACATCAAGCCATACACGGAGAAATAAAATGGAAATTAATCTATACAGAACAGGCGATTACTCTTCTTTGAGAGAAGCCGCACAGAGTGGGGGTGCTTATAAGATACATTGTAACTCTGATGTAGATATGGATTTGGTTGAACACATTATCTATCAGACTGCCTCAATGTTTGGTTATTCTCCAAGTTCATATAATATTAATCAACAACTTGAGGATAGTAAATAATGACAATAAATTTATTTGGTAACATTACATTCAGCATTGGACTACGGAACGGTGTCGGACTTGATCTAGAGTTTGTAGATAGTCGCCCTATTTGGGTGAGCAGTGATGATTGGTTTGGAGTTAGGCCCGCATCTTTTGAAGGCGTGATAATTTTATTTCCTTTTATTATTATTACAATTGGTCAGGCTTTTGAGGCCAGAGATTAGTAACGGAGGTATCAAGTGTTAGAAAAGATAAGCATAAACAAAGACTCAATGAAATCGGTATGCTCCAATACCTTGTTGAAGATGGCAAACTGGATTCAAGAAGAGAAGACAGAGATGACAAGTAAGTTTGAGTCTAGATTTATTAAGACAGTTAGGACTATGGTTGTGTTGGCCGCACTGCTCACAATCATAAATGTTATTTTAGTTTTAAAAGGATAAAAATATGAATATGTTATTAGCAATAGTATCTATAACAGCTTGTGTATATGCAGTAAAGCTTTGGTATGTTTCTGAGCTAATGATTTCAGAACTTAAAAAGGAGAGCGAAGGTGAGTAACTTTGATTACAAAGACTCCGATGATTGGAAAGGTTTAATACTTGTAGCAGTTATAGCGGCAATAATTATAACTGTTATAGCGATAAATAAAATATAACTTGACAAACTTACAAGAGTGTGGTAATATGTGCGCTCTATTTTTAACCAACAGAGGAAAGTAACATGGCAATACTCGAAGGCTCAGCATACTGGGCATCAGTCACAACACCCAACACAACCTTTGAACCTATCTATTCAGTCAACTTGGTTGTTGATGAAGCTACCGCTGAAGATTTTAAGGCGCGTGGATTCAGCATCAAAGACATGGAGGAAGGCCCTGCTCTTTTAATTAAGCGTAAGGTCGAAGGGCCAAACGGTATGGTAAGACAGGCTCCAAAGCTTATCGACCAGTATAAGAATCCTTTGGATGCTCGTGTAGGTAACGGCTCCACTGTGAGAGTTCAGTACAATGAGTGGGAAACCACAAACAAGTATGGGACTTTCAAGGGTCTAGACTTCCAAGCTATGCAAGTGCTTGATCTAGTAGAAGTCGGGACACCTGATGGCGAAGAACTGGGTATAACAGCAGAACCATCTATGGAGGATGAACTATGAGTGACGCACCACAATACACCTACATCAAAGACGATGTGACTTATGACGTAGGGCAACTATCACCCGAAGGACAGTCAGTGTTTGGAGTACTAGTCAATGCACAGGGTAAGTTACGAGAGGCAGAGTTGAATGTTACACTCGCTCGTGCATCTATTATGACTTTAACTGGTAGCATGGATGAGCATTTAGTAGACGAGGCTATCATTGAGGCTACCGCTGACGAGGAAACACGAGGTAACAAATAGGAGTAAGGCGTATGCCTTTTGTTAAACACAAGCTACCTTGTCCCGCTTGTGGAGGCAGTGACCCAGTTTCAGTTAACGACAATGGCTCTGGGTTCTGCTTCAGTTGCAGGACATACTTACCAAACTATAGCACAGCGGAAGTGCAACACAATGATGTAGAAACGGAGTTTGAAATACATCAAAGGAACAGCAAGATGAACAATAGTTCAACAGCTACGTTTAATGAATTGACTGATCGAAAGATAAGCTTAGAAACAGCTAAGAAATATGGGGTAAAGTCAACACTACTAAATGGTAAGATTGATAAGCACTACTACCCCTACTACAATGGACACGAGTTAGCAGGTACTAAGATACGTAAACAGAACAAAGAGTTTGCGTGGACAGGTAGTCCAAAAGAGGTGGGGTTGTTTGGAGAAAATCTGTTTAAAGCAGGCGGTAGATTTATAACTTTAACAGAGGGTGAATGCGATGGCATGGCCGCTTACGAGCTACTTGGTTCTAAGTGGCCTGTCGTTTCTATAAAGTCAGGGGCGCAAGGTGGCGTAGGTGATGTTAAGAATAGCCTAGAATACCTTGAATCCTTTGAGTCTGTTATCATTAACTTTGATAACGATAAGCATGGCAAAGAAGCGGCTCAAGCCGTAGCAAAACTATTAACACCAAAGAAAGCTAAGATAATGACACTGCCCGTGGATTACAAGGACGCTAATGATATGTTGCGTCAGGGTAGACATGCGGCATACGTCAGTGCTTTCTGGGATGCTAAAGTCTATACACCTTCTGGTGTTTTGAATCTGTCTGAACAGCTTGAAGCATATCAGAAACTACGGCTTGAAAGAAAACAAGCGATACCTTATCCTTGGTATGGTTTAAATAAAAAGCTAGAAGGTCTACGAGAAGGAGAGCTAGTTACTCTGACAGGTGGTACAGGTCTGGGTAAATCTTCTGTCACTAGAGAACTTGAACACTGGCTTATAAATAAAACAAAAGATAACGTGGGTGTAGTAGCACTTGAAGAGAACTGGTCACGAACTGCCGAAGGAATCATGGCGATTGAGGCAGATGCTAAACTGCATTTAGACAGCGTTAAGTCTACTTACACCCCCGATCAATTGGACGAATGTTTTAAGAAAGTATTCATGGGTGAGAACGAGGGGCGTGTATGGATTCATGCACACCACGGAGTCAATAACCTTGAAGACATCTTTAGCAAGCTACGCTACATGATAATTGGATTAGATTGTAAATGGATTGTAGTGGATCACTTGCACATGTTAGTCCTATCCACCCTTGAAAACGATGAGCGCAAAGCCATAGATCAAATTATGCATCGACTAAGAACGATGGTTGAGGAGACAGGATGTGGCATGATTCTTGTATCACACCTCCGCAGGATTGATGGCAACCGTGGACACGAGAACGGTATTGAGACAGGTCTTAATCATCTTAGAGGTAGTCAGAGCATTGCTCAGCTAAGTGATTGTGTTCTTTCCTTGGAGCGCAACCAACAATCAGACGATGAGATCGAAGCCTCCACCACTAAGGTGAGGGTACTGAAGTCTAGGTACACTGGAGATGTGGGTGTAGCTACCAATCTTTTATATGATGGTAACACAGGAAGGCTCAGAGAGTTAGATGCTTATGATCCCTCTCAATTTGAGGGAGACATTATATGACAACCACCTTTAACGGGTTCGAGATAGATAAACACAATAAATTGTTTAGGCCTATAACTGTTATAAGGTGGGCGCATTACACTGTCGAGGGTATAAAAATAGCAATAGAACATGACGTTCTGTCATACTACTACGAAGAGATGCTTAAAGATTCACGGAGTCCACATGAATAAGAAGTGTAACAAGTGCGGGGAGGTTAAGGAGCTTACGTATTTTTATAAAAGAAAGAATGCCAAGGACGGACATGAGTACATCTGTAAAGTATGCACTAAGTCTAAGACTAAAGCTTGGTACGAAGCTAACAAAGAAAGAAAAGCTATCACGGGCTTAGCTTGGCGCGAAGCAAACAAAGAAAAAGATCAGGCTTATAATAGTTCTTGGCGCAAAGCAAACAAAGAGAAAATAGCCCTTGCAAGTAAGGCGTGGATAAAAGACAACCCTGAAAGAGCGCGGGCTAATTGGAAAGCTTGGCGAGAAATAAACAAAGAAAAAGTGGCGGCTAAGAACAAGGCTTGGCGAGAGGCCAATCCTGAAAGGTCGCGGGCCGCCGTTAAAGCTTGGCATCAGATACACTCAGACAGACGAAACGCAAGCGGAGCTAAGTACAGGGCCGCTAAGATTAAACGTACAGTAGCTTGGGCTAACAACGAGATTATAGAGTCCATTTACGCAGAGTCTCGAAGGCTGTCAGAAACTACAGGTATCCTGTTTAATGTAGACCATGTTATCCCGCTTCAAGGTAAACTGGTTAGCGGCTTCCATGTTGAGACAAATTTACAGATACTTATGGCACACGAGAATAGTAGTAAATCAAATAACTTTAAACCATAAAGGCAGAATAAAATGAGTAATTTAGTATTTGATATAGAAGCAGACGGCTTAGACCCCACAAAAATATTTTGTATTGTGGCTCAAGACGTAGAGACTAAGGACGTGTTTACATTTGACAACACACAGTTGCAAGAAGGTTACAATATGTTATCTTCTGCAACAAAACTAATTGGTCACAACTTAATAGGCTATGACATCCCTGCAATTAAGAAGGTTGCAGGACTAGACTTGTTCGACAAGAAGATCGTTGATACCCTTGTTCTTTCAAGGCTTTTTAAACCCACACGAGAAGGTAATCACGGGCTTGAAGGTTGGGGCTATCGACTAGGCTTCCATAAAGGTGACTTTGGAAAACAAGAAGATGCTTGGGAAGCTTACAGCCCAGAGATGCTAGAGTATTGTAAGAACGATGTGTTGCTTAACACTAAAGTATATGAAGCATTGAAGGTTGAGAGCCGTGGTTTCACGCCCCAATCAGTACAAATAGAACACGCTGTAGCTAAGATAATTAATCAGCAACGTGACAATGGTTTTTGTTTAGACATTGAAAAGACAATGAGCTTAGTTGCTATGTTTGAAACTAAACTACACGACTTAGAACAAGAAGTACACGAAGAGTTTAAGCCCGTCATCACCACGCAGATACTTACGCCTAAGTTCACAGCTACAGGCGCAGTGGCTAAGACTGCAACAGATCAACACGGCAACGGCACAAGGCTGACAGACGGAGAGTACGAAAGATTATCTTTGGATATATACAACAAGCCCATCTCTCGTAAAACTGAAACACCTTTTAACTTGGGATCACGTAAACAAATTGGCGAATACTTAATTCGTTTTGGTTGGAATCCACAAAAACACACACCCACGGGTCAACCTATTGTGGACGAAGCCACTTTAAATAGAGTTAAAAATATTCCACAGGCCGCTATGATTGCTAGGTATCTTATGTTACAGAAACGATTGGCTCAAGCTAAGAGTTGGCTCAAAGAGCTTAACGAAGATACAGGAAGAATACACGGCTTTGTAAATCCTAATGGGGCAGTGACAGGGCGCATGACTCATTCACATCCCAACACAGCCCAGATTCCAAGCACTAAGTCTCCTTATGGTGAAGAGTGTCGAAGCTGTTGGACTGTTCCAGATAACTACAGGCTAGTAGGCATAGATGCTTCAGGCTTGGAATTAAGAATGTTAGCACACTACTTAAATGACGAGGGCTACACAAATGAAATACTTAACGGAGACATACACACCACTAATCAACAACTTGCTAGAATTGAATCAAGAGATAAGGCAAAAACTTTCATCTATGCCCTCCTTTACGGAGCGGGAGATGCAAAACTTGGATCAGTGGTTGGAAGAGGTAGAGCGGTTGGTAAAGGACTTAGACAACGCTTCTTTGATAATCTCCCATCATTTAAAAATCTTACGGACAGAGTACAAAGAGAAGCTAGGAGCGGGTTCGTTAAGGCACTAGATGGTCGTAAGCTTACAGTCCGTTCAGAACATGCGGCCTTAAATACTTTATTACAGGGAGCAGGCGCAATAGTAATGAAGAAAGCCTTGATTCTTTTAAACGATAAGATAAATTCTAATGGTTGGGATGCTAAGTTTGTAGCTAATGTACACGATGAATGGCAAATAGAGTGCCATGCTGATCACGCCAAAGCTGTAGGAGAAGCAGGAGTACGAGCTATTAAAGAAGCAGGGTGTATGTTTAAACTTAATTGCCCATTGGGCGCAGACTACAAAGTCGGGGAGAACTGGAGTGAAACACATTAAGACTTGTAATCATTGCAATGTTCTTTTAACAGAAGAAAACTTTTACTCTTCTAATCTTAAAAAGTGTAACTATATTTGCAACGCTTGTGATACAATTAAGAATAGAAAAAATAAACTTAAAAGACTAGCCGCCTCTATAGGTCAGGCAGTCTATAACAAGTACGATAAAGTAAAACGAGGCCACATCTATGTAGTGTCTAATCCTGCATGGAAAGGGTGGCACAAGGTGGGCATGGCTGTAGATGCAGAGGACAGATGCAGAACTTATCAAACATCTAGCCCTTTACGTGATTTTAAATTAGAGTACTCTGAGTTTTTTGCCGATAGAAAAAAGACAGAAAAATTAGTACATGATAAACTTACAGCAACAGGATGCGACAACAGAGGAGAATGGTTCAAACTCTCTTTAAATAAAATTAAAACTATTATAAAGGATATGCCCAATGAGTCTTAATAATGTAGTGCCTGACATCTACAAACACCTTGAAGGTTTGTCAGATGGTACGCCATTGCCGATTACAGAAGAAGACATTGATAGTACCTTGTCAGGTATTAAAGAGGCTTTGATGTCTTGGGCGGTTCCTTCTGAGCGTAACAAAGATTTTACTGTACGTATGTCTAATATCGGCAAGCCCGCACGACAGTTGTGGTTTGAGAAACGTGATCCTCAAGGCCGTGGCAGTATAGATGGGCCTACACAAATTAAATTTCTATATGGTCATTTGCTTGAAGAGATTGTGTTGATGCTTGTACGCATGACAGACCACAAAGTAACAGACGAACAAAAAGAAGTAGCTGTTAATGGCATTGTAGGTCACATGGATTGCAAGATAAACGGTGAGGTAGTGGATGTCAAGACCGCTTCTCGCTTTGCGTTTAACAAGTTTAAAGATGGCCGCTTAGCACAGGACGATCCCTTTGGATACCTTGGTCAGCTTGCAGGGTATGAAGCGGCAGAGGGTACAGAGAACGGTGGGTTCTTGGTTATCAACAAAGAGAGTGGCGAGTTGTGCATGTACACGCCCGATGACATGGACAAGCCTAACATAAAAACATCAATTAAATCTCTGATCCCTGCATTAAAGCTTGACACTCCTCCTGAATTATGCTATACTCCCATACCTGATGGTAAGAAAGGCAACATGAAATTACCTAAAGGTTGTAGTTGGTGTAAGTATAAATACGAATGCTACAAAGACTCCAATGATGGAGCAGGCCTAAGAACTTTCAAGTATTCCAATGGGTTAGCGTACTTAACTAAAGTAGAAGTTGAACCTAAAGTCGAGGAATTAATATGAACAAAAAGAAAACCAAGCGCATCCAAGCCCAAGCCTCAGTGATTCTTGTTGATTGGTTGCGTAGTTTGTTGAACGAAGAAGAAGGCCTTAAAATAAATACTAAAAACTATTTAAAATTTATGCCCACACAAACTCACTTTATGGCTGAACGAACTATGTACTTAAACGCCTATCACCCTAAGTGGATTAAAAATAAAATAAAAAGACTGTTAGTTTTGTGGCCTGATCGTGCTATTGAAAGTATAACACTAAAGGATATACAATGGATAGCAAAGTCTTAGATGTTAATCAAATGATTATAGCAGTAGGTAGTTTTCTTTACAACTCAGACAATACCATAGCCGATGTAGATAGTGAGTTCCTTACTGACCTCCATGCTATAATAGGCTTAGAGCTAGAAAAAAGAGAGGCGGTTATACATTGACTAAAATAAGAAAAGGTAAGCGTAAGCCCAGAGCAGTCCGTCCTGAGTCTAAAAACTTAGTGGTCGGCTATGACTCTAATTGGGAATACGAATTACATACAGGCATACTAGACTCTTGGAGTTGTCATACTGATAAGCTCCCATATACCGTTGATCATCATTATCATCCTGATTTTATACGGGAGATTGAAGGGAAAAAAATATTACTTGAAGCCAAGGGTAGATTTTGGGACTACGCAGAGTACAGTAAATACATTTGGATCAGTAAGGCTTTACCCGAAGACACTGAGCTAGTGTTTTTGTTTGCTAATCCTAGCGCCCCAATGCCTCAAGCTAAGAGACGCAAGGACGGGACTAAAAGAAGCCACGGAGAGTGGGCCAGTGCCAATGACTTTAGATGGTTCAGTGAGCATAGTATACCTGACAACTGGATCAACGTAAAGAAGAGAGAAACTTTTAATGACTAACGAAATAGAAGAGTACTTAAAAATGAAACAAGACATGGCTAGACTTAATGATGCTACACCCGAAGAGTGGGACAGAGCTACTAGAGGTTGGAGTAAAGCTTCCTCTGCTATTACTGAGGCGGTTGACCATCCTCCCCATTACAACCACGGAAGTATAGAAACTATTGATTACATTGTAGATGTACTAGGTGTTGAAGGTGCTATTGTTTATTGCCACGGCAACGTGTTAAAGTATACAGGCTCTAGGTTGTTTAACAAAGACAAACCTATACAAGATGCACGTAAAGCTATATGGTATTTAAATAAAATAGTCGAACTATTAGAGAAAAAAGATGGAAGAAGTTAATCGTAAAGATAAAAGAAGAGATAGTTTTTTAAGAAAGAAGAAGTTTAAAAAGATTCAAAGTTCTTCTAAGCTAAAAGAAACTAGGCGCAAAGAAAACAAAAACATTAAACATTTTACAGAGGAATAACAATGGATCAGTACCAACAGTTTATACATAAGTCACGCTACGCACGATGGCTACCCGAACAAAGCCGCAGAGAAACGTGGGAAGAAACAGTTTATCGTTATGTTCAGTTCTGGAGAGATCGTGAACAGATTACAGTTCGAGAAGGCAAGAAACTATATGATGCAATACATGATCTAGAAGTTATGCCTAGCATGAGATGCATGATGACAGCAGGTCAAGCACTGGACAAGGATAATGTAGCAGGGTTTAACTGTAGTTACTTGCATATAGATTCTCCTCGTTCTTTTGACGAGCTTATGTATGTGCTTATGTGTGGTACTGGTGTTGGGTTTAGTGTAGAGCGCAACTTCATAAACAAACTTCCAGAGGTTGCTGAAAGCTTTCACCCTACAGACACTGTGATTGTTGTTGCTGACAGTAAGATTGGTTGGGCTTCTGCATTCCGTGAGCTTGTTGCTATGCTGTACGCAGGTAAGATTCCTAAGTGGGACATGAGTAAGGTACGTGGTGCAGGAGAAAGACTTAAAACATTTGGTGGTCGTGCATCAGGGCCAGAGCCGCTCATAGATTTATTTAACTTTTGTGTAAGTGTCTTTTCTAAAGCCGCAGGACGTAAGCTAACATCCTTAGAGTGCCACGATGTTGTGTGTAAGATTGCAGACATTGTAGTTGTAGGTGGTGTCAGGCGCTCAGCACTCATAAGCCTATCTAATTTAACTGATCAGCGCATGGCTAGAGCTAAGAACGGGGCTTGGTGGGAGAACGAGGGGCAACGAAGACTAGCAAACAACAGCGTAGCCTACACAGAGAAGCCTGACTTTGAAGCTTTCTTAAACGAGATGAGTACTATGTATGAATCTAAAGCGGGTGAGCGTGGTATCTTTAGTCGTGTTGCGGCACAGAAGGTTGCAAGCCTAAATGGTCGTAGAGATTCTGAGCAAGACTTTGGTACTAATCCATGCAGTGAAATAATACTACGTAGTAATCAGTTCTGTAACTTGTCTGAGGTAGTCATACGGTCTGATGATAATTTAAAGACTCTTAAATCTAAAGTAGAAACAGCCGCTATTATCGGTACGCTACAAGCAACTCTTACAGACTTCCGTTATTTGCGGAATGTTTGGAAGCGCAACACAGAAGAAGAAGCACTGTTAGGTTTAAGCATGACAGGCATTATGGATCATCCTACTTTGGGGGTATCCTCAGACAAGACAGCACAGTGGCTAGAGGAGCTAAAGGATGTTGCTATTAAAACCAATAAGAAGTGGGCTGAGAAGCTTGGAATCAATCAGTCTGTGGCTATTACTTGTGTTAAGCCAAGCGGTACTGTATCTCAGCTTGTTGATAGTGCCTCTGGTATTCATCCTCGTTTTTCTAAGCACTACATTAGACGAGTACGTTCAGATAAGAAAGACCCACTTGCAGTCTTTATGGAGCAAGCAGGATTCCCAGTAGAGCAAGATGTAATGTCACCATCTTCTGTTGTGTTTAGTTTTCCTGTGAAGTCTCCTAAAGCTAGTACAACAGTTAAACAAGTTGGAGCTATGCAACAGTTAGCTTTGTGGAAAACATATCAGAACCATTGGTGCGAACACAAACCAAGTATCACAGTCTATTACACAGACGATGAGTTTCTTCAGGTAGCACAGTGGATTTGGGAAAACTTTGATTTGTGTAGTGGTGTTAGTTTACTTCCATACAGTGATCACGTATATCAGCAAGCTCCTTATGAGGACATAGATGCCGATAAATATAAAGAGCTATTAGCTTCTATGCCAAAGGGCGTTGATTGGGAAGACTTAGGAGACTTTGAACAGGAGGATAATACTACAGGCTCACAGGAGTTGGCTTGTGTAGGTGGTGCTTGTGAGCTTTAAAGAAGGGAATATAATAAGCTTTAAGATACTTGTTAATTCTGACGGGCATGTCGTTACAGAAATGAGCGGCATACCCGAAAAGGATTTACATAGGATTTTTAAGGATGATGAGTTAGAGTTAATGCGTAAGATTATTACACTGACTCAACCTAGATTAGAAGAAATACATGGCTTCTTAGAAGAAGAGTTAAACGCTTTGAACCATGTAGGAAGTTAACCTGAAAACGTATTATATATAATACAAAAACAACAGAACAAATTAATAACAACCAGTACTGTCTTTATTACTGCTACAGTATGGGCATCAGAAGATGTGTTATCCACTGTTTCGCCTAGGCTTAAAGCCCACAGTGTCCATATCCTCTGCATAGTCTACCACTTTTCTCTGTTAGCCCAATAAGCCGCAGACATTTTGCCTTTAGCTATATTTTTTCTATGACGAGCTTTAAAAGAGGCTCGTTTCTTTTTCATACGGTCAGATTCACCCGCCTTGGGTTTTCCTGCTGTGCTTGCCCCCTGTTCTCCAAACCTAATCGTCTTGATTTTGTCACCTTCTTTCGCCACGACAACATGGCTTTTCTTTGGATGCTTGGGGGTACGTTTCGGTTTATTGAATCCACTTACTCCTGCCCTTTCTAGTCTTGAATCTTTTTTCTTTTTAGCTTTACCGCCTTTCTTGTAGTCTTCTCTCATCGTTTCTTTCCTTTATGAAGGCCATGCTTAGCGTGTTGTTTACCTTTGGCTGTTGCTTCTCTTTTCTTTTTATTAGCCGCCGCAAGTTTCTTTCTACCTGCCGCAGTTGATTTAAGTTTCTGTATAGTCTTTTTAGGTGCATAGACTTCGCCAGTTTTACTGCTAGGTTTTCCGGATGCAGTAGTCCACTTTTGCTTTGTCCATTTCTTTAAAGACTTTTGAGATTTTTTAAGTGCCATTACTTCTTGCTCTTTGCTTTTATCTGAGCCTTCTTAGACAATTCTTTTAAATGAAATAACTTTACACTCGTCTTAGTGTGAGACTTGTTAGTGTGCAAAGAACCATCAGGCATTTTGTGAGTGCTACCTTTATGTTCTGTCCCATCTCTTTTATAATGTTTAACGCCTTTCATTTGTAACCGCCTCCTTTAGCTTTGTATTGCTTGGCAAGCATCTGAGCCTTTCGTGCGCTCCACTGCCCCGCTTTGCCGCCCTTAGAACCTGCTTTAATTCTATTAAATAAGTTCTTACGCATTGTAGGCTTGGTATAATTACCTGCCTTGTTAACTGTTGATTTCTTTTTTGCAGGCATTAACTGTCCCTCGCTACTGATTTTGTTTTCTCTACTGTACGCATAGCTCCTAAACCTAACATGCCCATCAAGACAGGTGTTAGTAATGAAGCATCAACCTCCGGCACAACAAACCATATGCCCAGTATTGGCGATAAGAGTGTGTTATACAGGAGAGCCATACAACAACACCAACCAACGGCGGGCCTCCATCCAGAAACAAACAAGCTCCTGTGCGCCGCCTCAGTTTTGTTAACTTCTAACTGACCCTTGGCAAGCTCTTGGGCGTGTCGCTCTGCCATCGTACTTATCTCGTGTGCTAGTGCCGCCTTCTTGTCCTTGTCTTCAATGAACTTATCCAAGAGTCCT
>Ga0209634_1002688_pt1 | contig 12362 bp, 18 predicted proteins | sample LinPmetageLP40_FD_184043 | JGI IMG/M metagenome (GOLD analysis project Ga0209634, IMG submission 184043) | Marine viral communities from the Pacific Ocean - LP-40 (SPAdes) (version 2) | ecosystem: Environmental > Aquatic > Marine > Oceanic | place: Pacific Ocean | collected 2010-08-26 | reverse complement strand
TCTATGTCGTTCAAAAAACAAAAAAGACTCTTGGTACGATTACTAAAATCAATGTCAAGAAAGCTGTTGTAGAACTTCCAGAAGGTTCTTACAGAGTTCCACTTTCAATGTTGGAGGTGGCGTAGTGTCAAAACTTAAAATGACATATAATGGTCTTGCTCAAGCTATCGTTGATAGTCTTGAGGATGATGTTAGATTAAACAACAATTTATCTGACGGTGAAACTTATGATGAATCTAAGATTGAGCAAATGATTATGGAGAAAGCTTCAGAATGTACTCCTTCGTACTTAGATCATTATGATGTTGCATCAATGGCCAGAGAAATGTTTGATTGGGATCAGGTAGATAGCAGATATGTCTCATAATTTACTAGAAACTTTTAAATCAAACTATTCAGCAGAATATGAATTTATTCAAAAAATTATAGCAAGTGACATAAAAAATCAATTTATAATCAGTTGTAGTGAACAACTTAATAAAAATGGTACATTATCTGATCGTCAAGTTGAAGCGATTCAAAAGAATATGTCTAGGTTTTCTCAATTTACTGAACAAAAAATTGATAAAGATGCTGAACCTATCGGAGCTTATGTAGGTCAACTAAGGGAAAGATATGATATGACATTAAAGTATGTCGGTGTTAACTCTACAAAAAGAGGATTTTATGTTCATAATTTTGTTGATAGAAATGGTAGTTCACTAATGTGTTTTGGAGAACATGAAACAATAAGAATAGCGTTTGATCCGGAGTCAGAGAGTAGAGCAGTATCATTCCATGTCGTAGAACCAGGTGATTGTTTCACCTGTAGAGCAACAGTTAACAGACACACAATTAATGAATTTTATATTGACCCATTGAATAAGGTCAAACAAACAGTTTTAAATAGAATTAAATACAATAAATTTTTAGGACAATAACCAGGAGAAATATGTCATATTTTAAGAATGTAGAAGTACAGAAAAAAGCTTTATCAAAAAGAATCTTTTTTCTAAGACAAGCAGAAGATAGAGCTTCAGATCCCGAAATGAAAAAGATTTGGGAATCTAAGAAAGAAGAATTAATGAAATTATATTTAGATTAGTTATTAAACTGTTATAAATATAAACAGAGAAACCAAGAACAGGTGTAGGTGATAGAAGCCTTCGAGGACTTGGTTACTCACTTAGTAGTATCGCCGAATTCGGGATACTTTTTTTAACCTTGCTTTAAACAGGAGGTCACAATGACTATAAATGAGCAAATCTGGAGAGACTTATCTCCATTCACCGTAGGCTTTGACAATGTTTTCAATAACTTGGAAAGAGTACGATCAATACCACAAACTAATTATCCGCCTTACAATATTCGTAAGGGTAAAGTAGAAGATACTTTCCTTATTGAATTGGCTGTCGCTGGATTTAGTGAAGATGATTTAACTATATCAGTTAAAGAAAACAATCTCACTATTGAAGGAGATATAGGTGATAAAGATAATGGGTTTATACATCAAGGAATCTCACAACGAAAATTCAATAGGAACTTTGTTCTTGCTGAAGATGTTGTAATTAAGGGTTCTGATCTCTCAAATGGTATTCTTACCATATATGCTGAGAGAATAGTTCCAGAAGAAAAGAAAGCTAGAACTATTGAGATTGGTAGTCTTAAATCAACAGAAAAGAAGCAATTCTTATCTGAATAAATAATATTAATTCCTGGGGTGTTAAAAAACTTGACACCTCAGGTTTTGGTAGTATAATAGATAGTATGTTTAGAAAAATAATAAGTTTATTTAAAAAAGATGATACTGATAAAGATTCTGAACTAGAATATATTTATTTTGAAGATGAATATATTTCACAATTAAATTCAGAAATGGATAATAATAATAAATCGGGAGATAAAAATGGGAATTTGGAATAAACTTACAAGTTTTTTTATTGCTGATCCTTCTGGCGAAAGAGCTAGAGATGATAAAGGTCGTTATGTAAAAGATGATCCTACAACAGCAGCAAATGAAGCTTACAAAGATGGTAAAACACCAACTAAGAAAAAAGTTACAAAAACTACAAGCACTAGAGGTCGAGGAAGACCTAAAGGTTCTAAAAATAAAACTAAGAAATAGTTTAGTATATAATGGTCAAAACAGACACTAATATAAATACTCATTATCCTCTATTTGATGAAGGACTCTATACAGAAGTTGTTCATCAAAATGGAGAAAGAGCTATTAAGATTCTTTCAGGTAAATATAAAGATGTTATCTATCAATATGGGCATGTTAACCTTGTCCCTAGAGAAGAAATAGAAACACCTACTATTGACTTTGAAAGAGCTGTTAGATCATGTCCTGAAGAATTGAAAGATTCAATTTCAGAGGACGAAACTTTTAATCAAATTATGAGTGATATACTCGTAGAATTACTAGCCAATCAAGGGCTAGAGGAACTTAACAATGGAATATAATAAAGAATTTATGGTTCGTCTTAAAGATGAAATATCATCTGATGAGGGTGTTGTATTAGAAATATACAATGACCATTTAGGTTATCCGACTGTAGGAGTAGGGCATTTAATTAAAGCTACTGATCCTGAAGCAGCAGAAGGAGTTGGGTACAAAATAACCCAAACTAGATGTGATGAATTATTTTATCAAGATATTAATATCTGTTTAGATGAGTGTGAAAAACAATTATCTGAATGGGCAACTTATCCTGAAGAAGTAAAACTGATCATTGCAAATATGGCTTTTAATCTAGGTATCACTAGATTGAAAAAATTTAAGATGATGTTTACAGCTTTGAATGAAGCTGACTATGTAACAGCATCAGAAGAAGGTCTTAACTCTAGGTGGGCAAAACAAGTCTACAACAGAGCACATAGATTAATGGATAGACTAAGGTCTATATAGAACGGATATATTATGGAAATGGATAAACAATTAAGAGAAGCACTCAAATTGAAATATCAAGGTGAGATAGCAGTTGCAAAAGCTAATATCTCAGTTTATATGAATAACTCAGTCGGTATCGGTGAACATGCTGATATCATTGGTGCTATTGATGAACAACTTAATCTACTAACCGCAGCAGAAGAAAAACTCCACACAATAGAGAATCACTTCGACCCAATGAAAGTAGTTTGACAAGAATCAATATAACACCTGTAGAAGAATTAACCGATCAACATTTAATGGCTGAGTATCGAGAGATATTCATGATCGGGTCTTCTCTGCAAAGGTCTCTTAAGTCTAAACATTGGGACCCTAAAAAAATACCTAAAAAATTTACTTTAGGGACAGGTCATGTAATGTTCTTCTATGATAAAGGTAAGTATCTTTACAAAAGATATGATGAGATACGAGAAGAACTTAAGAACAGAAAATTCAATTTAGACGATACAAGAATTTTTAATAATCACAAATTCCCAATAGAGTATTACAATGATTGGGTACCAACAAAAGAAGACCAAGCAATAGTTTGGCAAAGAATTGAAGAAAGAATACTACAGAAGCCAAAATGGTATAGACATTATGGGGTTTCTATAGTATAATAGATATATAAATTATGCATTACTACACAAATATAAAACGATATAAAGATTTCATTCTCGCAAGAGGAGTGAAGAACGGACAAAAATACATCAAGAGATTGAAGTATGAACCGACTCTTTATATTCCAACAAATAAACAAACAGCTCACAAATCAATATCTGGTGAGTATTTACAATCAAAGAAATTTAAATCTCCAAGTGACGCGAGACATTGGAAGAAACAATACGATAATACAGGTATTGACATTCATGGTTTAGAACAATGGGAATACACTTACTTAACAGAGACATTTCCATCAGATATTGATTTTGATATTAAGAACATAAACATACTTAATATTGATATTGAGTGTGAGTGTGAAAATGGATTTCCAGAACCAACAGAAGCAGAAGAAAAAGTCAATGCAATAACAATGAAACTCTTTGGACATAAAGAGACTCATGTTATTGGTACAGACAATTTTGATTACAAAACTGATGATCCGGATATAATCTATCATAGATGTCATCATGAAAAAGAACTATTAACTACATTTATGAAAGTGTGGGATGAATTAGAACCAGATATTATAACAGGGTGGAATGTAGAAACATTCGATATAGCTTATCTAGTAAATCGTATCTGGAAACTTTTTGATTGGGATACAGTCAGAAAACTATCACCTCATGAATTAGTTACATCAAGAGAATGGTTGTATATGGGTCAGAAGAAAATGATATCATACAACATAGCAGGTATCGCTATTCTAGATTACTTAGAAATGTACAAGAAGTTTACTTATATTACGAGAGAGACATATCGATTAGATCACATTGCAGAAGTAGAACTCGGTAAGAAGAAATTGGATTATTCAGAGTTCGGTGCAATGCATTTGTTTTATAGAAATGATTATCAGAAGTTTCTAGATTATAATATTCGTGATACAGAACTTGTTGAAGAACTTGATAACAAGTTACAACTCATGGAGTTAGTTATCACTATGGCTTATCAAGCAAAGTGTAACTTTGAAGATGTATTTGGGTCAGTTAGATATTGGGATTTAATCATCTACAATTTCTTAAAGAAGCGTGGTGTAGTTCCACCACCGAAAAAGATGTCTCAAGATTCTAGAATTATTGGTGCTTATGTAAAAGAACCACAAGTAGGTCAACATAAATGGGTGATGTCATTTGATTTGAATAGTCTATATCCTCATTTGATCATGCAGTATAATATGAGTCCAGACACTTATCAGAAGAAGATATTCAATCAAGATATTAGTGTCAAGAAGTTATTAGAGGGTGAAGTTGACTTAAGTATGTTGACTGAGACTACTGTGACTCCGAATGGTGCTTTGTTTAGAACAGACAAACAAGGTTTCTTACCAGAACTTCTAGAAGAAATGTATGATCAAAGAGTTTTGTTTAAGAATAAAATGATTGAAAAACAAAAAGAACTTGAAACGATTGACAAGAATGATCTAGTCAAAAGAAAGAAATGTGAGTATGCTATTGTTAAATATAATAACAACCAGATGGTCAGAAAGATTTCACTTAACAGTTGTTATGGTGCTTTAGGTAATCAGTATTTCAGATACTTCAATAGAGAGATAGCAGAAGGTATCACAACATCAGGTCAGTTAAGTATTAAGTGGGTCGAGAGAGCAGTTAATGAGTTCTTAAACAAACTACTTGAGACTGATAGTGATTATGTAGTTGCTATCGATACAGATTCAATCTATGTCACATTCGAAGAATTAGTTGAACGAGTCAAACCAAATAATCCGATTGACTTTCTAGATACAATCGCAAAAGAAAAATTCGAACCAATGATCAATAGTTCGTATGAAGAACTTGCTTCTTATACAAATGCTTATCAGAATAAAATGGAAATGGGTCGAGAAGTAATTGCAGACAAAGGTATCTGGACAGCAAAGAAAAGATATATACTCAATGTACATGATTCAGAAGGGGTGAGATTTAAAACTCCAAAACTAAAAATGATGGGTATTGAGACAGCAAAGTCTTCAACACCAATGTGGTGTAGAAAGAAACTTGAAGAAGGTATCAAGACTTTAATGTCTGGTACCGAGAATGATGTACATGAGTTCATTGAATCATCAAGAATCGAATTTAGTAAGTTACCAATAGAAGAAGTATCATTCCCTCGAGGTGTGAGTGATATCAAGAAATATTACAACGCAGCTTCTATATATAACAAGGGTACACCGATTCATGTTAGAGGATCACTACTTTACAATAATTATTTACATAAATACAATATAGACAAGAAGTATCCTGTAATTCAAAATGGTGAAAAAGTAAAGTTTTGTTATATGAAACTTCCAAACATCATGAACGAAAATGTGATATCTTTTGTCTCAGCACTACCGAAAGAGTTTGAACTAGAACCGTATATCGATTATGATCTACAATTTCAAAAATCATTTGTCGAACCTTTAGGTGTAATATTAGATAAGATCGGGTGGACAACTGAACCAGTTAGTACACTTGAATCATTTTTTGGGTAAAATTAATTACCCATAGAGGTAATTATGTACGAATATAGAGTTAACATTGTAAAAGTTATTGATGGTGATACTGCTGATGTAGATATCGACTTAGGTTTCGGAGTACAATTAAAAGATGAGAGAGTTAGAATAATGGGTATTGACACACCAGAATCTAGAACCTCAGATAAAATAGAAAAGGTATTTGGTAAAGCAGCTAAACAAGCTTTAATAGATATGTTAGGAGAAACAGCAATTTTAAAAACACAAATTAATAAAGATGGTGAAGACATGAAAGGTAAGTTCGGAAGAATTCTTGGTGACTTTATTGTTGAACATAATGGTGAAGAAAAGAGTGTTGTTAATGCTTTAATAGAAGACGGACATGCCGTTGACTATTATGGTGGATCAAAAGAAGATGTTCAAGCAGCACACATGGTTAATCGTAAAAGATTAATTGATGAAGGTCTTGTTGAAATGTCTTACGAAGATGCAGGGTTGACAGATATCAATTCTGTAGTATAATAGATATATGACTGAAATTGAATACATATTTTTATCGCTTCATTTGGTTACATGGACAGGTCTTGTTCTTCTAGGTGTAGAAATACAAAGTTGGAAGAAAGAGATTCGTCAACATATTGACTATGACAATAGTCTAAGAGCTATGAGAAAAAATCATAGAAATAAATAAATAAATTATGGAGATAATATATAATGAGTTATTTGAAAAACTTAATCAAATCGACAGGTAATGAGTTCGCTTCTATTGTAGAAGACGGAGTACAAGCAGCTGATGTTAGTGGATACATTGACACAGGTTCTTATATTTTTAACGCACTCTTATCGGGTTCGATATATAATGGATTACCTAATAATAAGATCACAGCATTAGCTGGTGAATCTGCTACAGGTAAAACATTCTTTGCACTTGGAATGTGTAAACAATTCTTAAATGATAATCCAAACTCAGCGGTTATCTATTTTGAATCAGAGAGTGCTATCACAAAAGACATGATTGAAGAACGAGGAATCGATTCTTCAAGAATTGTTATTGTACCTGTTACTACAGTACAAGAGTTTAGAACTCAATCAATTAAAATTATTGATCAATATATTAAAGACAAGTCAGACATGAAAATGTGTTTTGTACTTGACTCACTTGGTATGTTATCAACAACGAAAGAGATTGAAGATACAGCAACAGGTGCTGAAACTAGAGATATGACTAGAGCACAATTAGTAAAAGGTGCTTTCAGAGTATTGACTCTTAAACTAGGTAGAGCGGGTGTACCATTAATCGTAACAAATCATACTTATGATGAAATGGGTTTGTTTGCTAAGAAAGTTATGGGTGGAGGTTCAGGATTGAAATATGCTGCTTCATCAATTATCTTCTTATCTAAGAAGAAAGAAAAAGACGGGAAAGATGTTATAGGAAATATCGTTCATTGTAAGAATGAGAAATCAAGACTTACTATTGAAAACAAAATGGTTGATGTATTGTTGTCATACGAAAGTGGACTCGACAGATACTATGGATTACTAGACTTGGCAATCAAGTATGGAATCTTTAAACAATCATCTACTAGAGTTGAACTTCCAGACGGAACAACACAATTCGGTAAAACTATTAACAACAATCCAGAGAAGTATTTCACACCAGAAGTACTAGATCAACTTAACGAAGCATCAAAACAAGAATTTTTATATGGCAACACGACTAGAACAGACGATACTCAAGAATCTGATACAGAATGAGGAATTTACTAGAAAGACTCTCCCTTACATAAAATCAGAATTTTTTTCTGAAAGGGATGAAGAATTTCTATTTAAAGAAATAAGAGATTATTTCTTAAAGTATCAATCATCACCAACACCAGAAGCACTTATCATTGATATTGATGAGAAAACTGATGTTGATCAACAATTAGTATCTGATGCAACAGTATTGATTCGAGAGATCAAAGAAGATCAATCTGAAACACCAGATGAATGGTTAATTGATTCAACAGAAAAATGGTGTAAAGATAGAGCAGTATACAATGGTGTAATGAATTCTATCGAAATCATTCAAGATAAAGAAGGTAATTCTGGTGAGATACCAGATATTCTTAGAGAAGCATTATCAGTTTCTTTTGATCAAAATGTAGGTCATGACTTTATCGAAGACTGGAATGAACGATATGAGTTCATGCACAGAGTAGAAGAACGAGTTCCTTTTGACTTAGATTTAATGAATAAGATCACTAAAGGTGGTTTACCAAACAAAACATTGAATATAGTCATGGCAGGAACAGGTGTCGGTAAATCATTGTTCATGTGTCATTGTGCTTCATCAGCGTTACTTCAAGGTAAAAATGTATTATACATTACATTAGAAATGGCAGAAGAAAAGATTGCAGAAAGAATTGATGCTAATCTATTAGATATTTCATTAAATGAATTAACTGATTTACCAAAGATGATGTATGAGAAAAAGATCACTAGAGTCAGAGAGAAGACTAAAGGTAAATTAATCATCAAAGAATATCCAACAGCAACTGCACATAGTGGTCACTTTAGACATTTACTACAAGAACTAGACTTAAAGAGAGACTTTAAACCAGAAGTTATCTTTATTGATTACTTGAATATCTGTAGTTCATTCAGAGTTAGACCAGGTAGTAATGTTAATACTTATTCATATATTAAATCAATTGCAGAAGAACTTAGAGGATTAGCAGTAGAGTTTAATGTACCGATTATGTCAGCAACACAAACTAATAGAACAGGGTTTGTTTCTACTGATGTGGGTCTTGAAGATACATCTGAATCATTCGGTCTACCAGCAACAGCAGACTTTATGTTTGCTTTGATATCTACAGAAGAAATGCAAGAATTAGATCAAGTTATGGTCAAACAGTTAAAAAATCGATATAATGATCCTGGGTATCATAAGAGATTTGTATTGGGTGTTGATAGATCAAAAATGAGATTATATGATACTGAACAATCAGCACAAGATGAATTAGTTGATATCGGACCAGTAATGGATAACACTACAGCAGGTAAAAGAATATCTTCTGAAAACACAAAAGGTATGAATTTTGATTGACACCGCGGGTACACTTTTGTTATACTATGTATATGATAATGAAAAAAGATATGAAAATTAGACAAATATTCTTAGACATGGACGGTGTTTTAGCAGATTTTGAGTCTAAAATAACAGAAATGTTAGGTGAAAAAGTGTGGAATGATGATGCAGGTCATGGAGTTTATGATGCTCATAAGAGAGAATTGACTGCTAAGCATATGTTTAGAAAAATGGACCCTTTAGTTGATGCATGGAAATTGACTGATTGGTGTTTAAATTCAGGTATTCATACTGAAATATTGACTGCAGCTGGTACTGTTAACAGAGAATTAGTAGTAAGAGATAAAATAGAATGGATTAAAGAACATATTAATCCTTATTGGACAGTTATTGCAACATTCACAGGTAGTCAGAAAGCAGCCTTTGCTCATAAGAAAGCAGTGTTGATTGATGACAGAGAAAAAAACATTGACTGTTGGATAAAAGCTGGTGGTATAGGAATACTACATACTACTGCAGATAACACAATAGCACAATTAAATGAAATCCTCACCTGAAACAAGTTCAAAAGATAAGGGAATTATCAAGAGTAAATCCCTTATTGATCTTCTTGTGGTTAAAACACAGAGTAAGAAAGAACTTATAGAATTAAAAAAGAGTCATACCGACTCAAAAAGACAAGAAGAACTCCAAGAAGAAATCGATAGTATCGAAAATTTTCTTAGTAAGCACAGAATTCAAAAATAGTATTAGCATAAATACTATTCATGAAGACATTCTTAAGTACAATAAAAGAAGAATCTGAAGAATCTAGATTAAATAAACTTGGCCATAATGTCAAGTTATCTTCTAAAAGATTAAAACAACTTAAAAAAGATTACTCAACTTTCCAACACATTAATTTAGAAGATTGGGAGCAATTCCCTTATCCAAAGAATACATCAAAAGAGACTGAAAGAGAGATTCGTTATTTAATATCTTTAGGTCAGTTCAGAACTGATTGGGAAGATGAAATGCTTGAATATGATCAACAGGTCATAAAACCATTCAAAGATTACTTAAAAGAATATGGTGTTGAAGTTGATTTTGATAAAATTTCAAATATAGTAGGACAATCAGATCCTATTATATTATCTCTCAAAAGAACATACAATAGACCTAGACCTAAAGCATTAGCTAAAGAGTTGGGTTTACCATTAGATAACTTCCCACTAAAAACAGCAGGTACACCTTCATATCCTTCAGGACATGCAACACAAGGTAGACTTGCATCGTTATTAGTAGCAGATCAAGTACCATTAGAACATAAAAAGAATATCTTAGATATCGGTAGTAGAATAGGTCAGAGTAGACAAATAGCCGGAGCTCATTATCCTTCTGATACAGCATTCGGTATTAGATTAGCAAATCATTTATATGAACTTTCAAAGAAAAGTATGGAACCTGATCTAAAATTAGAAATGATAGAATCACTTGAGTATTCTAATCAAGATGAAGTAGAATTTGCTGTTGATGTTGTATCTGATATCGATCAACAAATAAGTTCTATCAACGGTGATGTTATGGTTGATGAAAGACCTGGTAGAACTAATAGTAAAAAAATAGGTGTTCAGATAATTTTACCAGACAATGAACGAGTTAAATTTACAAGTTTAGCTAATAATGTAATCGGTAGTGATGATGATCTAACACTAGACAAACCGGCACCAGCAAGAATAACAAAAGACTTCGCATTCTTTCATACTGGTATAGAACGAAAAATATATGTAACTACAAGACCCGATGGTAAACGAGGTGGTGGTTCAAAAGCTGATCCTAATGAATTAATGACAGCAGCTTTATGTACTATGTCTTCTGTTCCTACAGTAGAAACAATAGAAGATTTAGATTTACTAATTGAACAAGTTAAGAAAATTATTAAAGGTAATAAAGTAGTAGGTTATAGTGAGTTAGAAGTTCAAGCTTTAGAAGCAGATTATAGTAATTTATGTATGGCGATCTCAGCAGCTGAGATAGTTATGAAACAGGGTTGGAATAGTGCTGATAAAGTATATCTAACTGGTAAATCTTGGGATGATGATGTTAAACAATTTCAAGTTACAAAATATGGTATGAAAGACTTTAATGCTTCAGATTATATCATCAAGAAAGGTGATAACTATGTGGGAATATCACTAAAAAAGAAACCTTCAGGTAATACAGGTGATCCAACATTAATCAATAAAGGATTTACAACACTACTTAAAGGTAAAGAATTCGATAATGTTAGAGATCAATTAGATGATGCATCAGGTGAGTTCTATATAAGAGTTGTTAAGACAGCACATACTTTCCAGAAAAGAAAACCTAAACTAGCAGTTGATAAACAGGGTAATCCTTGGTTAACAAAACAAATGATTAAAGATTTAGGTCCAAGAGGTAATGGTATAAACTTGAAGAATTGGAAAAAATTTGTACAAGGGTTGCCTAATGATTTGATTAATTATCAATTAAAAAAATCTAGATCATTATTCAAACCGATGGCTGATGTAATAGAAAACAATGCTGATCTATTTGCTAATCAATTAATACAACTAATATTGAAAACAGATTTAAAAGAATTACAAAAAGTTAATTTTGATTTTGCTTTAGTCACAGGTATTGGTAGAATGTTAAAGAGTGGACTTGTTATAGAAACTGGTGAATATAAATCAGTAGACATAATGACAACTAAACTAGATGAACTATTAAAGTCTGGTAAACCTAATATGAAGTTAGACTCAAGAAAAACACAAGCATTTGATAAAGGTTCGAATGCAGCAATGCTTCACATGAATTTAAATATAGGTAAGACACCGATATGTGATGTACAATTAAGATACAAAGGTAACTTCGCATCAGCACCAAGTTTTCTAGCAACATTCTCAAAAGAATTTAAAGAGTCACTAAAGTAATGAAAATAAAATATACAGAAACACCGAGGGATGTAAGATTGTTTGATGAAGACATTCCGGCTAATTTAGATCCTACTGATATAGTAGAGATTTTTCAAACACCATTAACAGGTTCATATAATTGGGATTATACAGTACAAGATAATAGAATAAAAAAATTGTATGAGTTAGGTAAAGAACTAAACTGGAATGCAGAGGTAGATGTTGATTGGTCACCAGAGTATACAGATATTTCAGATGAAGAATTTGAATTTGAGAATGCTCAATGGGATAAACATAAAGTGTATAATAAATTTAGTATGAAAGAAAGAAGAGAATTTTTTAGAGATT
>Ga0209634_1002687_pt1 | contig 12365 bp, 17 predicted proteins | sample LinPmetageLP40_FD_184043 | JGI IMG/M metagenome (GOLD analysis project Ga0209634, IMG submission 184043) | Marine viral communities from the Pacific Ocean - LP-40 (SPAdes) (version 2) | ecosystem: Environmental > Aquatic > Marine > Oceanic | place: Pacific Ocean | collected 2010-08-26 | reverse complement strand
AGAAATGATATTTCAAAGACTTCCTAGCTTGCCTTGTTTTAGATCATTAGTAACAGGAAATTTGGTTGTTGGAACTCCTGATTATGTAATACCATCAGCAAGGATGATAAGACAACTTTCTGTAACAGCTTCAAGCTCTGTTTCTTTTCTTGATCACAGGGTAGATTCTTATATTCGTGACTATTGGCCAAATGCAACACTTACAGGAACACCAGAGTTTTACAGCACAAAGTTGGCAGGGACTGCTGGTATAACTGTAACTTTGGCACCAACACCATCTGCTACTTTAAGTTATCAAGCTGACATAGTAGCCCCAGAAACAGGATTATCTACAGGTAATGCAAACAGTTGGATCGGCGATAACGCTGAAGCTGTTTTGCTTGCTGCAGCACTTTATGAAAGTTCTGCTTTCCTTAAAGCTCAAGAAACGCTAAGTTTATACAAGGCTCAGTTTGATGAAGCTGTTGCATTGTTCCAGCAGGAGATGGGCAGAAACTACACAGCCGAATATAATGGAGGCATTTAATGGCTATATCACAAGCAATGTGTACATCGTTCAAAGCTGAAATATTGGATGAACAACACGACCTAGCAGCAGATACTTTAAAAATTGCACTTTATACAAGCTCTGCAAGTTTGGGTGCAACAACTACTGCATATGCAACAACCAACGAAGTAAGTGGTTCGGGGTATACTGCTGGGGGCGAAGCTCTGGCAAATAAAACAGTTTCAACAAGTGGCACCACAGCGTTCTTTGATTGCGATGATCCCACTTGGACAAGTGCTTCTTTTACAGCCAGAGGTGCTTTGATATATAATGACACCAATGGCGACAAAGCGATAGCTGTTTTAGATTTCGGAGGAGACTTTGCAGTTTCATCAGGAACGTTTCAAATAGTTTTCCCTGCAGCTGGGGCGAATGCGATTATAAGGATAGCATAAAATGACGAGCACCTATGTAAACGATCTTAGATTAAATGAGCTGGGTACTGGGGATGGTTCGGGTACTTGGGGAACAACAACAAATACCAATCTTGAGTTAATAGGGGAAGCATTAAGTTTTGGCACAGAAGGCATAACAACAAATGCCGATACTCATACCACCACAGTAGCAGATGGTGCGAGTGATGCTGGCAGAGCTATGTATATAAAGTATACTGGGACTTTAGATAGTGCTTGCACAATAACAATTGGCCCAAACACAATGAGTCGTGTTCACTTTATTGAGAATGGCACATCAGGTTCTCAAAATATAATTATCAGCCAAGGTTCTGGCGCTAACATAACAATACCTCCTGGAGATGTTAAGGTAGTTTATCTTGATGGCGCAGGTTCTGGTGCAGCAGTTGTTGATGCTTTTGCATCTTTAAATGTTGTAGATTTAAAAGTTCAAGATGATTTAACTCTTAGCTCAGATAGCGCAGTCGTAGCATTTGGTGTTGATGGTGATACTACACTTACGCACACTGATGGAACTGGCCTGACTTTAAACAGCACAAACAAACTTTGTTTTAATGATGCAAGCCAATTCATACAAGGTGCTAGTGCTACAGTTCTTGATATTGCGGCAACAGATACTATAGAGTTAACTGCGACTACGACTGCCATTGTTGGCAATCAAACTGTTTCCGGAACCATTGTATCAACTGGTAAGATAACTTCTGATGCAGGAATAGATATTGATAACTTTAATATTGATGGCACAACTATAGCTTTATCGTCTGGAGACATGACTTTAGATGGAGCGGCAGATATTATTTTAGATGCTGCTGGCGATGAAGTTATATTTAAAGATGGATCTACTAATGTCGGTCATGTTTCTATGAATAGTGATAATTTAACCATAAAATCTTTAGTCTCTGATAAAGACATGATTTTCCAAGGCAATGATGGTGGTTCTGGAATAACAGCCCTCACCCTTGATATGTCTGCTGCAGGTGCGGCAACATTCAATAACGATGTTACTGCGTTCTCTGATAAACGATTGAAGACTGATGTAACAGATATAGAAAATGCTCTTGAGAAAGTACAGCAGATGCAGGGCGTTTATTACAGAAGAAATGACGTAGAAAATGCCAAGATGCAAGTTGGTGTCCTCGCACAGGACATGGAAAAAATACTACCTGAAGTAGTCCTGACTGCTGATGATGAGATGCAGACTAAGTCGGTTGACTATGGAAAGATAACATCTGTTCTGATTGAAGCAGTCAAAGAACTTTCAGCAAAAGTTAAGGAACTAGAAGGGAAGTAAAGTATGGCACTACCATCAGCAGGCAACCCAATATCTTTACAGCAAGTAAACGTAGAACTTAGCAACACAGCAACAGCCGCGATTAATATGGGTGGTTCTGATGTGCGCGGTTTATTTGGTATTTCTTCTGGTGCTATTGATATGTCTGATGGGTATGGTAAATCTGCTTTTAACACAACAGGCGGGACAAAAACCACATCTGGTGATTACACAATTCACACATTTACGTCTTCAGCGAACTTTGTTGTTTCTGGTGGAAACAAGGCAATGGAATATCTCGTGATTGGTGGTGGTGGCGGAGGTGGCTCTCGTTTTGGTGGGGGCGGCGGTGCAGGTTCCTATAGGTCAATTTCTTCCACTACTGTAAACGCAGGGACTTATTCTGTGGTTATCGGAGCTGGTGGTGCTGGTGGAGCTAGGAGTGGCGGAGCTGGAACTTCTGGTGCTGACGATGGTTCAACAGGAGTAGCCAGTTCCTTCAATTCAATATCTTCTACAGGCGGAGGCGGCGGTGGTGCGGGTGATGCTCGTAATGGTATATCTGGTGGCTCTGGTGGTGGTGGCGCAGGTCGTTTCTCCAGCAGTGGCGGCGGTCGAGTATCAGGCCAAGGTAACGTAGGTGGCGGTTCAAATGGTGGTGCAGGTAACTACTACGGTGGTGGTGGTGGTGGAGCTGGTGGCGCTGGTACAGCGGGTTCCAATAGTGTTGGTCCTGGTGGCGCAGGACTAGCTTCAAGCATTAACGGTTCATCTGTAACTAGAGCTGGTGGCGGTGGTGGAGGCAACTACGGTGGTGGTGCTGGCGCACAATCTACAACTCGTTCCGCTGGTGGCTCTGGTGGTGGTGGCCGAGGTGGTGCTAACGGCTCAGAAAACACAGAAGCAGGTACTGTAAACACAGGTAGTGGTGGCGGTGGTGGTGCGGCTACACTAGCAAACGGCACTCAGAACGGTTCTGGGGGCAGTGGTGGTTCTGGTGTTGTTATAATTCGTTATCTTACTTAAAGGAACAATCGAATGGCACATTACGCAAACGTAATTGATGGTATTGTGGAAAGTGTAATAGTCGCTGAAGCAGATTATATCGAGACGCTCGAAGGCACTTGGATTCAGACATCTTATAACACCGAAGCAGGTGTTCACTCTCTTGGCGGCACTCCTTTGCGTAAAAATTACGCAGGTATCGGTTATGTATATGATTCTGGAAGAGATGCGTTTTATTTGCCTCAGCCTTATGCAAGTTGGACTTTGAATGAAAGTAGCTGTTTGTGGGAGTCACCAATCGCATATCCTGAAGACACAGAAAAAGAATATGATTGGGATGAAGATGCTTACCAAGCAGATAATAACTCTGGATGGGTAGCTGTAGAATGAAAGACATACACACAGACATAGCAATTATCGGCGGCGGCATTACTGCTCCACTTTGGGTTAATGCTTTAACAGGTTGGTTTGCACTGGGAACTGCTGCTGTTTCTTTTGTTGTAGTTTGTGCCAGAGCTTATTTTATGTATCGGAAGCACAATGATAGCTGAAACCCTTGCGGGTATTGCTCTGGTCAAGTCTGCGGTTGATGGCATTAAGTCTGCTATCGGTACAGCCAATGATATTGGGGAGATAGCAGGGCACATAGACAACTTGTTTCTTGGTGAACAACAGGCTCAGAAGGCTCGCAACAAGAAGTCGGGCGTAAATCAATTTAACGTCAACACTGTAGCTAGAGAAACGATAGATGCAAAACTGGCGGCAGAAAAACTTTATGAAGTATCTGTTATGGTTGACCAGCGTTTTGGTCATGGAACTTGGTCTGGTATTGTTACTGAACGTGCTAGGCGTATACAGGAAGCCAAAGAAGAGGTGAAACAAGCAAGGATAGAACAGAATCGCAAGAACCACGAAATGATGGAAGTTGCCAAGACCATTGGCATATCCCTTATGGCTATAATTTTTGTAGTTTCGTGTATTACCTTGTCAATAATGTTTGCGAGTCCATAATGTTTACTGCTGTTCTAATAATATGCGCACCACTACTTGGAGATGAGTGTATTGAAATAGTAGATGCCAAAGGACCATATGATAGACAGGCAGAGTGCATTGAGCGTGTGCTACAAATGTTTCAAGACACACAGCTTTTATTCCCTGCCCCATATAAGTCAGTTTCTTATAAATGCGAGAACAAATACAAGAGAGCTTAATGACGCAAAAAAAGTTGCAAAAAGATAGTTCTTATTCAAAGTTTGACACCAATGGCGATAATGTCCTTTGTGATGAAGAGCTCTCTATGGCGTTAGAGTTCAAAAGAAAAGAACTTGAAGATGCAGATGCTCGCCGTGACTCAATGCGCTATATGACTTGGTTTGCTTTGTTTGGAACTTTAAATTATCCAGCGGCTATTTTAATTACAGCTATGCTTGGATATGATAGTGCGGCAACTATAATAGGTAATATTGCACCTACTTATTTTGTAGCCAACTCTGCTCTTGTTGCTGCTTATTTTGGAGCTAACGCATACGTCGATAGAAAGTCAAAACAATGATACAAGCATTGATTGGTCCTATAGCATCATTAGCTGGCTCTTGGATGGAAAAGAAAGTAACAGAGCAAAAAGGCAAGTCTGCTGTTGCTATGGCTAAAGCTGAGGCTGAAGCTGAAGTGATGAAGGTTGCCGCTACCCATGAGGCTGGGTGGGAAAAGATAATGGCTAATTCATCTGACAATAGTTGGAAAGATGAAGCATGGACTGTTTTGTTTATTGTTATTATAGCGATGTGTTTCATCCCACCTTTACAGCCTTATGTAGAGCGTGGGTTTGATGCGCTCAATCGAACTCCTGAGTGGTTTCAATGGGCAATGTATGCTAGCATCGGTGCTTCATTCGGGATAAGAGGTTTAAAAGGTATTAAGAAATGAATATTGATAAGTTGAGGGAAGAAATTGAAGTTGATGAGGGATGCAAGTATGAAATCTATCTTGATCATCTCGGCTTGCCTACCTTTGGTATTGGGCATCTTGTTTTGGATATTGATCCTGAGTATGGAGAAGAGGTCGGAACACCTGTATCAGAGGATAGAGTGTCAGCTTGTTTTGATAGAGACGTACACACAGTGCTTTCCGAATGTGAAAGGTTGTACGAAGACTTTTCCAGCCTCCCTGAAGATGTGCAAAGAATTATTGCAAACATGATGTTTAACATGGGATATCCTAGGTTAAGCAAATTTAAAGGAATGAAGGCTGGTGTTGATGCTCGTGATTGGAACCAAGCTGCAGATGAAATGGTTGACTCTGTTTGGTATCGTCAGGTAACTAATAGAGCAGACAGATTAGTTGAAAGAATGAGGAGGATTTAATGTCACTAAAACTTCTTAAATTCAAGTCAGGAATAGTCAAAGACATAACTGAATATGCAGCATCTAAAAATGGTCCATTTTTCACAGATGGCAACTTAGTAAGATTCACAAATGGCTATGCTGAAAAAATAGGTGGCTGGGTTAAAGAATTATATTATGGCCTAGATGCAGCAGGGAACCCAGATACAGGTACAGCTGTTAAAATTCAAGGAACTCCCAAAGCTGTTTTAAGTTGGAGAGCTAACACTGATGGTTCAGACAGGATTGCACTAGGAACTTCAAGTCACCTTTACGTTTTTAAACAAAATGTTGCCTACGATGTAACACCTTTAAGAAAAACAACCTCAAACCTTACCAATCCTTTGGCTACAACAGACGGAAGCACAACTATAACATGCACAGATAACAGCCATGGTGCCCATCTTGGTGATTATGTTTTAATAGAATCTGCTGCGGCAACAGGTGGCGTAGCAGCAAATACACTAAACAGAAAAGAAGGCTATGAAATATCTGCAGTCACAACAAATACATTTACAATAACTGTCCCTGATGCCGCTACTAGCACTGTTGGTTCTGGAGGTGGGACAACAATTGATTTTTTGTACCTTATAGGCAACGCTGCAGGTTTGGGAGTTGCTAGCTCAATTCCTGGGCTTGGCTGGGGAGCAGGAACTTGGGGTGAATCAACTTGGGGAACAGCCAGAGACTCTTCAACAATTGGAATTGGGCCATCTTTAGATTCATCTCAGTGGAATCTTAATTTGTGGGGTGAAGATTTATTAGTCAATATCCGCAATGGTGCTGTATATTATTGGGAGCTTTCTGATGGTGAAACATCAAGAGCTGTTTTGGCATCAACTGAATCAGGCGCATCAAACATACCAACTGCTACAAGAGTCACCAACATATCTTTCCCAGACAGGCATTTTATAATCGGTGGTGCTAATCCACTTGGTAGCTCAGTCATGGATCCTATGCTTATAAGATTCTCAGATCAAGAAGACTTTGTTAACTTTACTCCAACATCAACTAACACAGCAGGTGATCAAAGGCTTGAGGTTGGAACAAAGATAATACAAATTTTGCCAACAAAAGATGAGACATTCATTCAAACAGATGAAGCAGCATATGCAATGACATTTGTTGGCCCACCTTTTACATTCTCATTTAGGTTGTTGGCTGTTAATTGTGGTGCTGTCGCAATTAATGGTTCAGCAAATGTTGATGGAAGTATATATTGGATTGGCAAAAGTAACTTTTTTGTTTATAATGGTTCTGTTGCAGAGTTGCCTTGCTCAGTTCAATATTATGTATTTGACAGATTGCAACAAGAGTTTATAGATAAAACGTACGCAGGTCACAACAAAAAATTTAATGAAGTAACTTGGTTTTACGTCAGCACAGACAATCCCGCTGGAACTAACAGTCCAGAGCCAGACAGTTATGTAACATTTAATTATGCAGATGGCTCTTGGACAATAGGTTCCCTCGATAGAAATGTTTGGAATGATTCAATGGGAAGCAGACTTGTTCCTTTTGCTTTTGACTCAACAGGAGAACTTTACAATCACGAAACGGGAACTTCTGATGATGGATCAGCGATGTCTTGTTTTATAGAAACGAGTGATTTGGAAATGTCTGAATCAGGCAACAGACTATTCTTAATTGATAAAGTTGTCCCAGATGCAAAGATGGGAGCTGACACAAGTCTTTTTGTTGAGCTTAAAACTCGAAAATATCCTCAAGGATCAGAAACAACCAAGGGTCCATTTACTATTACTCAAAATACAGCTAAGGTATCAACAAGAGCAAAAGGTCGTCAAGTCTCAGTTAAGTTCTCAAGCACAGGTCAAACCGATGATTGGCAACTTGGTGACTTCAGGATAAATACAATAGAAGACGGAACAAGATGATAAGATTGCCACAAGCACCAAGGAACATAGGAGCACCAGCACCAGTTGTTGACTTTTATAATAAGATGAATGAGATGATAACATTCGGACAGAACCTTGTAAAAAGTTTAGAAAATCAGCAGACTCAATCTGACTTTTCTAAAAATGCTGCTTTAAATCAGTCTGAAGATTCATCAGAAGCAAAAGGTTGGTTTATTGGCTAATAATTATAAAAATTCAAAAGTTGATTTAACAACAACAGACGTAACAGTTCTTTATACTGCGCCAGCAGCAACATCAGCAATTATTAAATCAATACTTGTTTCGGAAGACAGTGGCAATGCAGATACGATAACATTAACTTTGACTGACACTGCTCCTGCAGTTTTTAGCCTTTTCAAAGTAAAAGCAGTTGGCGCGAATGCAACTGTTGAATTATTAACTCAACCTCTGGTCGTTATGGAATCAGAGATATTAAAAGTGACAGCGGCAACAGCCAACAGGCTTCACGTCACAACAAGCTATTTGGAGGTAAGCTAATGGCTGAACTAGGTGGACTTACTGGGTTTCTTAATGAGGAAGAGGGGAAAGATTTTACATACAACCTTTTCCAGTCTGAAGCTCAGGATCCAGACGTAGGTTATAATCTTCAGGCTCTTTATGGAACAAAAGCTATGCCTGTTTTTGAATGGGTAAAGACAATACAAACTGGGGAAAGAACTTACAATCCTCAAGACGATTTTGATAATTCAATGCTTGATCAGCTAAATCAACTTGAAAGCGAATCACAAGATGGAAAAATTCCAGGAGTCCCGACAACAGCTGAAATTGTTGCTGGTGTCGCCGCTCCTGTTGTTCAGGCTGTAGGCCAAAATGTCATTAAGGGTGTAGGTGATGCATATCTTGGTGGTGGTGTTGATGCAGCTCTTGAAGGTGCTGCTAATACTTTCAGCCTCAGTGCACTGCCGGAAAGTCAAGTCACAAAGCTGGCATCAAATTCATCAAAACTTCTTGAATCAGGAGCACTGAAATCAGGCAAATTGTTTGCTCCTGAGTTAGCAGGAGGAAGAACACTTGCTGAATCAACAGGGAACTTAGATGCTTGGACTGCACTTAATGATGCTGGTGCTCTTTCTCCAACAGGAATATATGACTCAAACACCTTAACTGCTTCAGGATTCTCAGGATCAACAATTGATTCAGCTCAAGCAGTATCAGCTGGAAAAAATGCAGCTGCTTCTTCAGCAATAGCTACGGCTGTTGAGCCGACTACATATTTCGGAGGCGTTCAACAAAGGCTAGGGATGGAAGGCTTAAAGTCTGCTGGGATGAATGGCCTTGTTAGTTTTGGGATAAACTTAGCGTCTGGGATGAAACCCAAAGAGGCTGTAAAGTCTGCAGGAGCTTCAGCTATCGGTGCTTACATCGGTCAGGCACTTATACCCATCCCAGTTGTAGGTGGTATTATAGGAAGCGCTGTAGGGAGCATAATTGGTGGTCGTGTAATATGTAACGAACTTCAGCGCCAAGGCGTTATGACTCGCAAGCAGGTGGTTCTTGATTATAGGTTCACCAGAGACTATTTAACAACTCAGCACGTTAATGGATATCACATTTGGGCAGTCTGGATGGTACGTCAAATGCGCAAAGGAAACTTTGTTAATTTTTGGAAACATGTTGCTGGTCACCGCGCTAATGAGATTGCCTATATTTATGGTGAGCGAGACAACCCAGATTATCTGGGGAAGGTTTACAGAAAGATTCTTGAACCAACATGTTGGTTAATTGGTCGCTTCTGTAAAAAAACAAACTGGTCAATTTTATATAAACCGAAGGAGATTTAAATGGCTGAAGAAATGAACATGGAAGGTGCCAACATGGATCCGTTGTCAGCAATGGACCCAGAAGCTCGTCAGATGATGATGCAGGCTGATGAAGATATTGCTGCAGTTCTTTTGGCTCGTCTTGCTAATATGTCACCAGAAGAACTTCAAAGTCTTGATTCAGCAATAACGCCAGCTGTTGCGTCTGTTCTTATGAAGTTGCTCCCAGAGCTAGGTCAAATTATTGACGCTGTAACCTCTGAAGGTGAAATGCCAGAGCAAGGTGAAATGCAAATGGGTGCATTAGGTGGAATGTAGGAGGGCTAATTTATTTGATGTTTCAGCAATAACAGCTATGCTAATTGAAATGCATAATGGTGCTGAAATTAAATTAACAAGTGTCAATACTGAAAAACTTGTTAATAAAATAAATGAAGCTCTCCATCAAGGAGTTATTTTGATAGCACAAAAAGATGATAAGGTAGTAGGATCAATAGGAGGGTTGATTGTTTCAGACTGGTGGTCTGATGAAAAACATCTTTCAGACCTTTGGTTCTATGTTTCTCCTTCTTGCAGAAAGTCCAAAGCTGCATTGCTTTTATCAAAAGGGTTTATTAAAATAGCAAAAGAAGCTAAACTACCAGTAAGACTAGGCCACGTCTTTTCAGGAGATGTAGATCGCAAAGATAAATTTTTTGAGCGTCTGGGCATGAATAAAGCTGGTTCTTTGTATGTGGAGAATTAAATGGGTGGTATTTGCACAACTGATGTAGAGGCTTTGCCAGATGCTAAGAATGTTCTTTCAGGAACTCAGATACCTGAGTGGGTATCTGCCGCTGGTCGTCAACTTTATGAACAAGCCGCAGAAATGGCATCAAGTGAGTTCCCAGCTTACACAGGCCAAAGGATTGCAACTTTTGGCGATGCATTGGATGCTGATGGGAACAAAATACAAATAGGAACCAATGATGATGGAACTCCTATATTCCAGCAATCAAAACTTACTCAAGAAGAGTTGCAGGCAGCAGACCTCCTATCTGGGGGCGCAGAAACATATCAGCCATACTTAGATGATGCAAAGGCGATGACTGATACTTTAGGCCAAGGATTCTCATCCACATCCAGAGAAGACCTTGTTGGCCCTAGTTTTAGTCTTGATTCAGCACAGCCTTATTTAGATATTTATCAAGGCGCTCAAGATGCCGCAGTTAGAGAGATTCAAGATCAGACCCAAAGGGGCTTAATAAGTGATGCTGCTGAAGCTGCTAGGATGGGTGCATTTGGAGGATCCAGACTTGGTTTAAGAGAAGCTGAAACAGTAACTGGAGGAGCAAGAGCCGCAGGTGATCTAAGAGCAAGAGCTGCAGCTGAAGGTTTACAGTTTGCTGGTCAGCGTTTTGATACTGATAGGGAAGCTCGTTTTGCTGCTGAAGATAGGTCTTTGGCTGCATATGAAACTGATGAAGCTGCAAGGTTAAGAGCATCTCAAGAGCTAAGGAGCTTTGCACCTCTTGTTCAAGGATTAAATGAGCAAGCTGCTGCAGGCCTATTAACAACTGGGGAGGCCAAAAGGAACCTTGACCAGATGGCTCTTGACTTAGCCTATGGAGATTATGTTGAGCAACGTGAATATCCATTCCAAATGCTTAACTTTGCTCAAGGTGCTCTTCAAGGAACTCCGTACGAAACTCGCACAATTGGTCTTGAGCAAGGGAGCCAATACATTCAGTCACCAAGCATATATGGCCAGACAATTGGAGGCCTTGGCTCTTTGGCTAGTGCTTATTATTTGGGGAACAGATAAATGGCTCACATGAAAAATTCATTGGGCTATCCCATAGAGCACAATCAAATTGGCAGTGTTGATGAAATGAATGCATCTTCAGCTGAAAGCCTTAATGCTGGCGTTTCAAATACAGACATGTCTACGATTAATGCTGGCGTATTAAATACCCTCCCAGCATATCAGCAAGCATTGGCCATTGCAGATCAAGTCTATCAAGAGCGTGAACCAATCAGCCCAGCTATGCTTAGCTTCTTGTTCTTCTCAAAGATGGCAGAAGAATCAAGCAAGCCAGGAGCCACAGCTCTGGGTGCCGCAGGAACTGCCGCTGCAACTCCAGCCGCATACTTAATGAAAGAGCGTGAGCTTGATGCCGCAGATAAGAAAGCCAAGGCAACAATGGCCGCAACTCTTACTACTAGCCTGACAAAAGCTCCACCAAAGACAACGCTGTATGTTGATCCAAGTGACACAAATAAAACCATACGTTTATCAGAGCTTGAAGTGTCTCAAAGACCAGATAGGGATAGCCTTATTCCTTACAAATCTCCAACAGCAGCAACAATGAAGTCTGTTGGCACAGGAACTTTAGCTCAATATATGAGTCTTGAAGATGCAGAAGCATTCGTAATACAACAAGGAATGAAAAGAGATCACCCTAATTTTGAGGCTAATGTTAATAAATTCACAACAGAAAATCAAAATTTAATTGGTGAAAATATCCTTTCTGGGGGTTTGTTTAGCGAAGCTGTTCCTCTTGTTCAAAATGGAGAGGTAATAAACTTGCAGATAACGCCATCAAAAGCTGCTGCAAAACCTCAATGGACACTTTACACAGAAAAAAGATTGCCACTTATTGCAAAATCTCAAGATGGATTTAATACAAAAGCAACATCAACAATACCTCGTGTTAATCAGGCACTAGATGTTCTACTTGCTGGAGAGGTTGAAACTGGTGCTGTTGAAGAATTCACTTTGCCATTCAGGAAGTTTTTGGTTGGCCTATATGGAACAGTAGATCCTTCAATTATCGGTCAGGAAAGTTTACAGTCTATATCTAATATAATTGCTACACAGATGAGACCTGCTGGGTCGGGTTCAACATCTGACATGGAATTTAAAGCGTATCAAAGAGCTGGCTTAGATTTAGGAAACACACCTCAAGCAAACTATATTTCTTTGTATGCATTTAAGAAAATGACAGAAAATTCTATTGCTCTTAATAACGCCGAGTTTGATCTTCTGACAGGTGATCAAATTAGAAATGGT
>Ga0209634_1002685_pt1 | contig 12367 bp, 14 predicted proteins | sample LinPmetageLP40_FD_184043 | JGI IMG/M metagenome (GOLD analysis project Ga0209634, IMG submission 184043) | Marine viral communities from the Pacific Ocean - LP-40 (SPAdes) (version 2) | ecosystem: Environmental > Aquatic > Marine > Oceanic | place: Pacific Ocean | collected 2010-08-26 | reverse complement strand
GCTGTTACTGTGCCATCAAAGAAAGCATCTTTAAATTCTAAAGAAGCAGTTCCTAAATCTATTTGATTATTAGTAACAGGAGACAATGCTCCATCACCAATAGTTAGTCTACCTGCACCACCCGTAGCTACTGTAATAACATCGGAGCCACTAAAAGTAATTGATGTATTAGTATCACCGTCTCCTGCAATGCTATCTAATTGTACAGCACCTACATTTGATAAAGCCGCATCACCAAAGTCTACTGCACCTGCTACTGTTAAAGTACCAGATACATCTACATTACCATTTATATCTATAGTTGTAGCCGCTATTTGTATTTCTGTATCAGCTACTAAATCTAATTGTCCATCAGCAGATGAATTAATATATATTGCTGTATCTCTAAATTGTAATTTTTCTGTACTTGATAATAATAAATCATCTGAAAATTGAAAATAATCTTCATCTTCCATCCATGTTAATACACCATCATTTGATTCGCCATCAAACGTAACTGCTATATCAGTACCTGATGTAGCATTACCAATAGTTATTGCCGTACCTAATAACTTAGTTACTGGCCCACCTTCTGCCGCAGTTCCATCATGGGTATGCCCACTACTACTAGCAAATGCAGCTAATAATTGGTCAAATTCATCATTAAAATGTGATGCTTCAATAACTGAACCATCAGCAATTGTACTCCCACTTTGTCTTGTATATGTTGCTCCCATTTATCTTCTCCCTCCGGGTATAAATTCTAATTCAAATCCCTTTAGGGATATTGCTTTCTTTGTGCTTGTGTCTTCAAATTTAAATGCTACTACAAATCCAGAACCTTCAACTGATTGTCTATCTAAAGGAAATCCAGATGCACTATAAACTGATGTGCCATATAAACCACTACCATAAAAAGCAGCAGATGCAGCAGATGATGATAACGTATATGAGTTTGGTTGAGGAGTATTAGTATCATCAAAATTATATCTTAATTTAAAAAACTGATTAGTAATATCTACTGATTCATTAACTTCATAATTAACTAATGCTCTTTGCATTGTTTTTCTTATTCCACCATCACCCAATGTCATATCTGGAGAACGATAAAATGAACTTATTACATGGGTTGTTCCTGCTCTTGTAAAAGCACCACCAGATTCTTGTAAATATACATACCCATCAAATCCACCATTAATTACTGTTTCTACCCCACTTACAAAAGCAGAATCACAACAAGTAGGTTTTAATCCTTTCATATCAGCATACTCAAAACCTAAACCTCCTTCTGGACTTTGTTTTAATACTGCAATAATACCTTTAGCATTTATTTCAGATATACCAGATGTAGGATAAAATAACCTATATTGAGATTTACCTCTTATTATTGTTGATGAAATATTTGTTGTTCCTATATTTTTAATTCTTTCTTGTATTTGTTTTGATACTGTTCCTAATTCTACATCACCAATTCTTTCTGTACCTGCAATAGTTCTTAATCCATCTGGTGCTAAATAAATTAAGTCACCACCAATCTCTTGAATACTTTTACCATCTACACAACCAATTTTTCTTGTAACTGGTACAATAGAAAAATCAGATAATGTATTACCACCTAATTTATAAATTCTATCTTCACCAAAAATAAATAAATTATCACGAAATACTTTAAGACCAACGATAGTTGTATCTACTTTTATTGCTCCTGCCCCATTACTTGATGTAAAATCATCTTCTGCAAAAGGTGCAGAAAATTGTATTGTGGAATTAGCATCAGACATACCACCATAAAATATATGATTTTTAAATGATGTTACAAATTTTGGATTAGTAGGTGCTGTCCCACCTCCTGTTGCATTAATAATATCTTCATTAAAGCTTGTATCTAGTGTAAAAGCATTAGTTGTACCACTTGCAATTATTATTTTTTCTGTACCATTAAAATTAAATCTTTCAAAGTCATATATATAAGTAGTGCCTTTACTTGTTGCTGTAGATGTCCAACTGCCAGTTGTTCCTGCACGATAAACTGTACCACCTCTAGCAGCTAATATAATATTATTAAATATAGCAACCATATCTATAATTTCATTTGATGAAGATACTTGTGGAACAATAGCAGAATTATAAGCTGTAGTACCTAATATTTTTTTGTATCCACCTGAAATATCTGGTTCAAAATTTTGTAATTGTAAAGCCTCACCCGGCTCCATATCAAAGATATCTTTATTTAAAATTAAACCCCCATTACAAGTTATGACTGCAGGAGTTATTTGTGAATTATCTGGCATTATTTAAATGTATTTCGTGATAAGTTTATTCTTCCAGTTCTCATATAAGAAGACCTTTCAACTAAATCTAAACGTATTCTTTTTACACCCTCTTCAAATTCTGCATTAGAAATATTTGCTGAAGGTATATCAGAACGCAATTTATATAAATAATATTTTGCTCTATTAACAATAATATCTTGATATCTTCCTTCTAAATCTGGAGTATCAGTAGATGCAGATAAATCAGAGTGAACTTTCCAATATTCATATTTTACTGAATAGCTATTATCTTTTGGTACTGGGGATAAACCAAATTTACCACTTTGAGTAAAATAAACAAAATCTGGTATACCTTGACTACCACTACTATTTCTTAAATCTCTTTCTGATAAATTATTATTCCAATCATCATACGTCATGTATCTTAATTTTTTAACTCCGACATCTTCTGATATACGAATATAATCAACATCAAGATTTGTAGTTGTAACTGTATTATTTACTGTTATAAATGTTGTTTGAGATGTTGCTGTAAATGTTGTATCTAAAACTGCACCTGCACCAAAATCTGTAACTGTTAATGTCGTACTTAAATTTTGTGTTCCTTCTGCCGCAGTGCCTACTTGTACTTTTAATGCCTGTCCTACACTGCCTGTATCAAATACTTTTACTTGTATTCTATATCTTGTATTAACAATTGTACTTAGTGATTGATACGCCGCATAATCATTTAATCGTAAACGACCACTTCCTGTGCTTGTATAAGCAGCACTTCCTGCACCTGCTACAGTTGACCAACTATTTATGTTAGAGGTAAATTCACCATTAGTAGTTAATTCTTTTGGTACTAATATAAATGAATCCCAATCAATTCTTCTATAAGCTAAATCACCACTTTGAGGATAATCTGCTGAAGGTAAATTATAATTTGCTGTACCACCATATGTACTTTGTTTTGTTGATTTGTATAAACTTGGTAATTCCCATACTTGATTATAAATATCATTTATAGATTTATTTATAAATCCTTTTACAGATGTCTGTACACCACGACTTGAAGTAAAATTAGATGATGTTAATTCAACTTCATTTAATTCATTAAGTACGCTATTTGTTAATACTAGATATGTTGCCATTATTTTTTAATTTGTTTTTTATTTTCTAATAGATTTAATATTTTATTTAATTTATTTTCTAATTGACTTACTCTACTCTCAAGTAAAGAATTATTATTTTCTGGCACACCCATCATAGTAACTCTTTGTCCGGATGAAACATTACTTTTTTCTCTTAAATTATATGTTGTCATTTATTCCCTTTATTTTAAAAGGGGGCCGAAGCCCCCATTATTATATTATCTTATGATACGTCAGTATCGTGTTGAGATGCAGATTGTCTGTCATTCTCATCGATTCCTTTAACATCACAAAGTATAGCAAAAACACGGATTTTTCCCGCAGTTGATGCCGCACTTAGCACTAATACATCAAGTGTATCAGCACTTGCTATTATTGGTCTAGCTGTAGCTGTTAAAACACTGTATCCTGTTGCATTAGCATCGCCATCAACAAATGTGTCAACGTCTCCGCCAGTAATGCCTAAATCCAAAGTTACAGAACTAGACAATGCTGTAATAACTTCAATACCTGCGTGTAGGATTAAAGTTTCAGCAGGTATATCTATTACCTGTAATATATCACCAGTTGCTGTTCCTGCACCTGCCGCAACTTGCGACACGTCTACAGTAACCTCTACTAAATAAGGAACTCTAGTTCCCGGATTCATTCTAGAAGGTACTGAGCCAGTTGTTCCCGGCCCTCTTACGTCATATGTAGCCATAATAAATATCCTCCCTAATCAATCAATAGGTGTCTGCATTCAAGTGCATCCGAACGAAGCACTTTTCTACCAAAGACATGAAGTCCTCTTACTATATCAGCAAAAGATTCTTGGTCTCTAACAACTTCTGTTTTTGCAATAGCGTTTGCAGTAGCTGTTGAAGACATATGTCCTGCTAATATTTTAAAGTAATTAGACGTTGTTGAAGCAGCAAAGTTATTAGTCATGTATAGTTTAAAACCATTAACCATTCCTGCAATAACTTGACCATTTCTTAAAGGTGATGAACCATCACCAGTAATGGAAGCATCCATTAATTTTGATGAAGCGTTTCCAAGTTGTTCATAGAACTCTGGAGATGCTAAAAACCATCTGTTATCAGTTGGTACATCATTTGAATGAAGTATTTTAGCTGAACTTGCTAAAATGTCCATTGGGTCGACTTCGGAAGTTCCGAAACCAGTGTCTGAACCAGAACCATCACTACCAGTAGTAGTTCCTGCTCCTGCGACCATTGCTGCAATTACGTTTCCATCGTATGAATCTTTTAGAGCATATGCTCCAGAAGAAGTTGCCAAAGCTTCCCAGTTTACATGAGATTGTCTTTCTTCAATATCGTCAACTTTAAAAGCGAATGCATTAGCTTGGTCAACTATTAATTGTAGTTGGTCGTCTGCTAAATTTTGCGTAGCAATTGCTCCACCTCTAGTATAAGCCGCAACTGTAATAGTTGGTTCTTTTACTATGTTGACAGTATCTCCATAATTTTCAATTTCACCTGCATAATCTGTATTGGTAATATCCTCTACAACTGATGCAGTTCTGAAGAACTTTTGGACTTTTTGACTGTATATTACTGGTAGCCAGTTACCTGTTGGTAAACTACTATATCCAGTGGCGTTAGTTATAGCCATGTGTAATCCTCCGTTTTAATTTAAGTTAATTTGTGATTCTACCTTCGGCTCTTGCGAGGTCGATGTCTTTTTCAAACTTAACAAATTCACTTGGTTTTAATTTTGATATTGCATTTAGAGACCAAACTTTTTTACCTTTAACATCTTTCTCTGAACCTCTATTTGTAGATGTAACAGATTTAGATGCTTCCTTGGCATTCTCTTTTTTAACATCAGCTTTTTTTAGTCCTTTATCCATTTTATAAAGGTCTATTGCTCTAGATGCTAATTGAGAATTATTAAAATTATCATAAAGCCAACCTTGAATTACATTATCTTGGACAGATGCCCAATCATGAAAATCTTGACTCTCTCTAATTTTATTAAAGTCTGGGTGTAGCTGTAACAATTCTACTTCTGCTTTTTGCTTTGCAACAGTTTGTTGGTCTACTTCAAGCTTAGATAGTTTATCTGCTAAGGCTTTTCCTTTATCATCTGCTTCCTTTTGTGCGACTGTTTTAATAACATCATACACATCTGGATATTCTTTTCTCCATTCTTCTAAAGCTTTTTCATCTTTAGGTGGTATAAAAGTTGCAGAGTTCTCTAATTGTTTTTTTAAAGTTAAAACTTGTGATTTATGCTTAGTTAGGGCAGAATCATAATGACGTTTTAAGTCATCGTATCTCTTCTTAAAAACTTTATCTTCAGCATTAACAGGGCGTTCTTCTTGTTCTGGAGTAGCCTCTTGAATCTCGTCAGTTCTTTCGGTGTCCGTACTTTGAGCGGTAGCTGTTGCTTCTATATCTTTATCATTTTTATATTTATTATGATAAGGTCTTTGTTCTAAAAAAGGTTTTCTAGAATCCTCTCCTTCGGTGGTAATGCCTAATTGCTCTACCTCTGTTGGAGTCTCTTCAATTTTTTTTTCTTCTTCCATTTTATCTCCTTATGGGTGCTGTTGGAAAGCAGGTCGCCCAGAGTGGGGCTGTACTATGCCATAGGTGGCTGTGGTCGAGGAACTAATCCCCCTTGCTCACCACTAGGCTGTACAGGTGGCCTGTTTATCATACCTTCTCCACCACTGGCCATCATAGGAGGCTCTGGGTTAGGATTAGGTTCTTCTCCGATAGCAGATTCTAATACATCAATAAGTATATTAATTTCTGAACCGAAAACTATATTTAATACTTCTCTAAATTCTGGTGTTAAACTTTGTACAACTACTTGTTTTTGTTCTGGAGGTAAAGCCATAGCTTTTTCTTGTAATTGTTGAGTTATGTTTTCATTTGATTGGTCTGGATTTTGTTCTTCCATAGGCATTTGTCCACCATCATCTCCCATAGGAGGTCGTTGTACCATACTTTGATTTTGCATTTCTTGTTCTGCCATATTATTCTCCTATATTAAAATCCCGGTCTTCTTGTTCCTGTAGGGGTACTACTTTTTTTAGGTGTTGAAGATGTAGTGCTTCCTCCTCCACCTCTTTGGCTTGGTGGTGTTGAAGGTTTATTAGGTGTAGTTACATATCCTCCAGTATCTTTTGTATTATATGTTACTGTTCCTTTATCTTTATATGTATCTTTAACTTCTTGTCTTGTATCTTGTTGTTGATTAAAATTATTATTATCATTACTACTAGGAGGTGCTGTATTTGTTACTGGTTGTCCTTTGCCACCATTAGGTATTACATCTCTATTTTCCATTACAACTGAACCAGTATATTTTCCATTAGCATCAATATATTTAGAGTCTATTGCAAATTCACCACCTGCTTTATATAAATCTTTTAATACACCATTTTTATCAGTCATTCTTTCTAAAACACTTGTAGGTATTAGCCCACCATTAGCTGATAATTTTGCTTGGTCTGCAGTACCACGAGAATATATTTGTGCATTCATTCCTACAAATTTACCATCACTTCTATATGCACCACCACCATGACCTTGTCCTGCTTCAACAACTAATACTTGTTCACCATTAGTTTGACTAGCACCTTTATTTTCTCCAAGTATACCAAATAAACTTGTACCGGCACTACCCATAACTGGATTTAATGTTGTTAATTGTATTCCATTTTCTAAAACAAAATTATTTGCTTTATCTTCTTTTATATTCATAAATGCAGGAGAGTTTTTATATTCTTCTGCCATAGTTTTATTTTGTGTAATTTTGTAACCAGAGTTAATTAAATCTTCACCTTTAAGTATTTTTAATCTTCCTTTATCATCTTCTGTTAATGCTTTAAGGGCAGTAGCATAATCTAAAGATTTACCATCAGAACTTGTTACATTAATCATTCCACTTTTTAGTAATCTTTCTATTTGTGCTTTTTCAGAACGAGGATTAAAAAATTTTGCTACTCTTGTTATTCCACCAATTAAAGGAACTCCACCAAGAGCAGACATTACTTTTGAATTATCTTTTTTAGCAATAGGATTTAATAAATCTCTTAATACTCCTGCTTCGCTAGTTTGAGATAAAACTTGAGCATCTGAACGACTATTATAACCACCCGGCATAACGGCATATTTCATATCTCTACTTGTTCTTTGAGATTCTGAAACAGCATTCATTTGGTCTGGTTCATAAGAAATACCTGCTGATTTTTGTATACCTTGAACTTCACTTTGACCAGAATAATTTTGTTGTGCTTGTTGGTATCCACCTATACCTGTTGAAGGGGCTGTTACTTCTGTTTCTGGTTTATCTGGTTGAATTGGCCCTAGTGAATTATCAAATGGGTTATCTACAGGTTTTACAATTGGTGCATCTGCTAAACCACCACTTATATCTTTTGTTTTACCATCTTTAGTTCGTATTCCCGGATATACCATAGGAACTAATGGTGTCATTATTTCTTCTTGCTCCCACTGTTTTGTGGTAGCATTATATTTCATTTTATAATGAACATTTTGTTTATTATAATTTGTTGTAGCATCTTTTAAAGCTAAACCTGTTAAAGAATTTTCAGTTGCCATTATTTTTTAATTCGTTCTCTGAGTAGGAGGAGTTTGCGAAGAGAAGCTAGGCTCCCCTGTCTGCGGTACACTTCCAGTTCCGATGTTGCCACCTCCAGTTCCAGTTGGGTCGTTTGGATTTGCTCCTGCAGGAACTGCTCCACCTCCACCCATAGGGGGTTGCTGACCATTGCCTTGAGTTTGTTGATTTCCATTTGCTGCTCCTATTATTTCTGAGTATATTGCTGCTTTTTCTGGGTCATTAATTAATTGGTCTGGGTCTAAATCCAGAGTTTTTGCTATCTCCCTTAATACAGCATGATACTTTATAAATGGTGCAATTGTAGGGTTTGCTCCAACTTGTAATAATGTCATTAATCTTTGTGAACGAACTTCTTTCATCATTAATGATTGAGTTCCTTTTGCACTTACTTCTAAGTCACCTACAATAGCAGGTACATCAGAATTAAATTGCATATTCCATTGAAATAAAGATTGAGCCAAAGGCTTTAATAAAAAATCATCTACGTTCTTAATAACTGTTTTTATATTTAATGCAGCAGCACCCATTAACATTGACATTCCTGCCGCAGTTCTTGTTGTAGATTGTACACCTGTTTGTCCATGTGAATACGAAGGTATACCTGTTGATTCATCTGCAAGTTGTCTAAACTTATCAAACATTTGTAAATTTTCTTGTGCTGTGTTAGGAAACTTTAATCCATGAATAGATTGACCCGGCATACCAGATTGTCTTCTAAATATTTTTCCCGGATAAACTTTTAAGTCTTGACCCGGTACTAACATTGTTTCATCAACATCAAATACTAAGTTACCTGCTAAAGCTAAATTATCAATAGCCATTCTTGCATGACCATTCATAATTGTTTGTGAGTCTTCCATGTTTTCTGGAACACCTACACCAAAGAATTGATATGGATTTAATTCATAAGGAGTTACTAAATAAGGTAATCTAGCAGGAGTAAAAGGATTTAATACTAATCGTAATACTCTTTGACCAGATACCCAACAATTAACTTGTACTTCATCTAAATCATCACTAAGTAAATCAATATCTAAACCTGCTTCTTCTGCAAGTTTTTTATCCATTTTACCCCAGTATTCTAATACTTCAAATCTTTCTTTTTCAAATTCTGTTTCGTTTTCTCTATCTTGTAATCTATGTTCGTAACCTTTAACTTGATAGTTTGGCCCTTCTTGTAATACAGATATTATTTCTTCATCTCTAAAAAAAGGTCTTTTTGTTAAATCTCTTAATTGACTAGAAGTAAATTTATGTCGTTGTATAACATAATTGCAATCTTCTATTTTTGTAGCTTCTGGGTCTGGATAAAAATCCCAACAACTAACAGCCTCAACCATAGGTACAACTTTTTTAGAAGGTGTATAAGAAGATGAACCTGTTTCTGGGTCTTGTGTCCAACGATGTAAATCTTTTTCAAAAGTAAAAGGCCCTTTAAGAACTCCTGTTCCTAGTAAAGCCATCTCAAATAATGTATGTCTTAATTCTTTTGTTGCATTATTCTCTTCTAATTGGTCAAGAATAAGTTTTTTCATATTGTCTGCAGATTCTTGTGCAGGTTCAATCTGTGGCATTGCTTTTAAATCTGGTGAAGGGCCTTCTGTAAATTCTGCTTCACCATTATACTTGTCGGATAAACCTCCTAGTATATCATCATAAGTTGCACCTTTAGGTAATTCTTTACCATCACCAGAAAACCCATAAGGATTTTCTTCTTCTTCTGGTTGCTCTTGTTTTTTTTCGTTTTTATTTATATGAGCATATGTAGAACTTGCATCGGGTACTTGTGTAGGGTCAACACCAATAGGAAATTTCCCAGAGGAAAACAACACATCAGTTATTTGACCATAAGCCGCTAAAACTTTTGTCTTAGTTACTTTAACAAATACACGAGATTTTTCTGTATCTGTAAAAGACATATCATTACCATACACTCCACGATAATTTCTATATGCTCTTAACCATCTCTCTTCATCAAAAAATCGTGCATCTTCAGCAGAACCTAATCTTCCTTTAATTATCCCAACAAGTAAATCGTCTTGGACAGATGTTTGATTTTTATCTCCTTCTAAAGAAATAATTTTATCTGGTTTATCAGCCATTATAAATTAACTATTGTGTGAACCTTGTGAATATTTTTCTTTTGCAAATGATGCTATTTTATCTTTAGCATTTTTACCTACATCAGCAGAAAATTCTCCTTGAGAATATTTTTTTGTCATGCTAGAGTCTAATTTTTCTTTTTTAGCCATTCCACTTACAGAGCCAAATTCTCCCTGTTTATATTTTTTTGTTTCTAATTTCATTTCCATATTAATATCCTATTTTTTTTGTTTTAACCGGTTTTTTTACTTTAACTGGTTTTCTTACTTTTGGTTTTTTTACCATACTTTTTGACATTGTCATTTTTGGTTTTCCATACATATTAGTAGTTCCTTGGGGTTTTTGTTTTAGTTTTGTACCTCTTAGCTGGCGTACCTGCTACTTTACCTCCAATTTTTTTCATGAAAGGTTTCTTTTTTGCACTACCTTTCTTTATTAATTTTTTAGGGTTAATTACAAATGATGGTAATATACCCGTTTCCCTATATCTTTTAATAGCAACAGCACTAGCTTGTGCTAAGTATTTTGCTAAAGTCATCATTGCAGGCATATTAATAATCCTTTTCGTTAGCCATCTTAAAAAAAGATGCTTCTACTTTATTTTCTTTCTTTGCAGGAAAATCTGTTGGTCTATCCTCATAATTACAATGAGGTTTTAAATCAAGCTTTTGTCCTTTAGGAGTATCTTTTGGATAATCCTTAGGAATGTCTCCCTGTTTATATTTTGTTAATACTGGTTGTGGCATTATCCACCCTCCTTAATTTTTAATCGTAAATAATCTAATAATTTTGGATTATCTACAAATACTGTTGTTAAACCATTAGCTAAACCACTAACTACTGTTTCTTCAACTTTATCATCTAATTCCATATTCCATTGATATATTATGCCATGCATAACTTCATGTAATATTGTATTAGCATGAGAAACTCCTTTTTCTTCTTGGTTGTAACCTAGTACACCCGCTGTAATAAAAAACTGACCACTTGCTTCATTTGCTGTAGCAACAGTCTGTTTCCATGCTTCTAATTTATAATCTCTATACCCAATTTTAATTGACTCTGGTAGTGTAGCATCACAACTACACAGAACTTCTTTTTTACTCATATGTTTTCCTTTAATAGCCAAAAGTTTTGTCAGAAGGTTCAAATTTAGTTTCTCTAGGTCTTTCCCAATGTGTTTGCATTGAATGAGGATGTTGAGGTCTACTCATAACTCCATATCGTAAGGCATCATAAGCATGGTCTTCTGCGTGTGTATCTACATCTTCTGGATTATTTTTATCAGTTGGTAGTAAAGGAAGTGTTCTAATTAAATTAATACAGTTTGGAAATATAAACATTCCGGGGTAATTTATGTCTGGGTCAACATATAATCTTTTATGTAACTCAAGCTTACCATTTATACGACTTTTAGGTGACCTATCAGATGGTCTCCACCTACAGCCTTCAGCTATCATTGTTTCGGCTATACTTGGCCCTACATCGCCTCTTTTTGCCCAAGTGGATGAATCTAACACCCCATAGTGCATATGCTCTCCATGCTCCATTTCTAGGACTTTTTGAGCAAATATATCTGCTGTTGTCTTGGTTGTATATAACTCTCTATAAACATATAGATAATTGTCATGGTCAATAGCAATCCATAAGCAACAAGCAGGAGAAGCATACCCCCAATCACAAGCACGAAACTTAATCCAGTTACGAGGTATTTCAAAAGGTTGTATAACATGGACATCTCTATTAAATTCTGGAAAAGCAGAACCTTCAAAGGCATCCCAATCTCCTTCTAAAAATTGTTTTCGTTGTACTTCTGGTAATGATGATAACATAATCATGTAATCATCTGTTTGCATAAGATATGGATTATCTTGTAATTTTGCTGAAATAAATTTCTTTGTTATTTTTTTAGTACCTACAGGTGTTTCTATTTGTACTGTGAATGGTGTATTTGATTCAGCAGGTTCAACAAACATTTCTTTAACCCATGTTGAGCCTACATTACCGGGATTACCTGTTGCTCTCATATATACAGGTATATCTGGGTCTACACTACGAAGTGATGAACGCAAGAAATTATATATATCTGGGTTTGGAAACTGAGGTAATTCGTCAATACCAATCCATGTATATGATTGACCTTGGTAACGAAGGACATCTGTTAGATTTTCTGCATAACCAAATTCAATTCTAGCACCAGAAGGAAATCGCCATTCTTTTTCTTGTTCTCTCCACTTTGCTCCTATAAATGCTCTAGAATATAAGCGTTGTGAG
>Ga0209634_1002684_pt1 | contig 12368 bp, 19 predicted proteins | sample LinPmetageLP40_FD_184043 | JGI IMG/M metagenome (GOLD analysis project Ga0209634, IMG submission 184043) | Marine viral communities from the Pacific Ocean - LP-40 (SPAdes) (version 2) | ecosystem: Environmental > Aquatic > Marine > Oceanic | place: Pacific Ocean | collected 2010-08-26 | reverse complement strand
AGAAGCATCTCTTAAAACAGTAATCAAATCAGTATGGAATGCTGGTGGAGACCCATCTATGATTATGTGTGGGCCTTTCAACAAGCAAAAATTATCAGGATTTACTGGTAATTCTACTAGATTTGACGCTGGTGCAGATGCAACTTTATACACTTCAGTAGACGTGTACGCATCTGACTTTGGTCAACTTCAAGTAGTACCTAATAGATTCTCTAGAGATAGAGACGCTTATGTACTTGATATGGAATATTTCGGTATTGCATTCTTAAGAGACTTTTCTATGCATGAACTAGCAAAAACTGGTGACTCAGAGAAAAGACAACTTCTTGTAGAAGCAACTCTTGAAACTAGAAACGAAGCAGCTTCAGGTTTAGTTGCTGACTTAACTACATCATAATAAGACACGTATTTAGGGGGGTAACCTTAGTACTACTCCCCTAGTACTTAATTAAACAATTGAAGATCAGAGATAGGTTATGATCGGAACAATAGGATAATACAATGAGAACATTAAACGATTACTTTATAACATCAGCAATACCTGACGTATCATCAGCATCTTCAACTTTTGTTGTTGTGCCAGACGCAGGTAGAATTATTAAAATTTTTGCACATAACAAAGCAACTACTACAGGAACAGCAGCTATTACTTTTGAAATAGATGGTGTAGCTTGTACAACTGGAGCTATTAGTCATATAGCTGCAAGTTCTGCTGGAAAACAATATACTGCAGAACCTTCAGGTTTAAACGAAGTAAACGAAGGATCATTAATTGAAGCAATCACTAATGGTGGTTCAACAAATGCATCTAAAATGGAAATCACTTACGTTATAAGAAGATAATTAATTATGGGGATGGCAACATCCCCTAACAAAAGGAACATAATATGAATTATGCATTAAGACATGGAGTTACACTTAAAGTTACTTCAGCATCATCAAATGCTAGAAGCTCTGCATTTACAGATGGAACAGAATATATTAGAGTAGTTAGTACTATTGCTTGTCACATAGCAGTAGGCGTAGCCCCAACAGCTGCAGTTACTACACCACTATTACCAGCTAATGAAGTTGAAATTATTAAAGTATCAGCTGGAGAAAAAATAGGTGTATTAAGAATAGGTTCATCAGACGGAGAATTATACGTTACAGAACTAACTGAATAATTTATGGGTAAGATAAGATCAGTTGAATATGATGCAGGTGTAAAGACTAAATACATCCAAGAGTCTGATGGTCAATTAACTATCAATAACTCTCAAGATGTAAACCCTTTGTTAAAAAGAAACAAAGCTCTTTATAATCATGACTCTGGTTATATCTCAGGTGCTAAAGAAATGAAAAGAGTGGCAAGTATTCCACCTTTAATACTTTCAATATGGGCTAAAGAATATAACGGAACTAACAACTGGTTTCAATTACCTAAAGACATTCAAAGAAAAATTATGAGAACTAAACTTAATAGTAATGAGTTTAGATATTTTAGAACAGCTGAAGGAAATTTATAATGGCATTAACATCATACTCAGGACTAAAAGCATCTATAGCAGATTGGCTTAATAGATCTGACTTAACAAATCAAATTGACGATTTCATTGGATTAGCTGAAGCTGATTTTAATGCTAAGTTAAGAATAAGACAAATGGAACAAATAGATGCTATTACAATAGACTCAGAAACAGAAACTGTTCCTACTGGTTTTATTGGAGTAAGATCATTTTATATATTGTCTGCTGCTACCAAGTACGCATTAAAATATATTACACCTCACAATATGTTTGAGATTAAAGCAGGATCTACAACTGCTAGACCTAGAGTTTATACAATTGAAAGTGATGACGCAGCAGAATCTTTAAGATTTGGCCCTGCACCAGACACAGCTTATACTGGTTACTTATCATATTATAAAAGATTTACAGCACTAAGCGATACAGCTACATCTAATTACATATTAGTTAATCACCCTGGAATATATTTGTATGGTTCTTTATACCATGCAGCAAACTTCTTAGGTGGTATAGATCCTAACCAAGTTCAACAATGGTTACAAATGTATATATCTGCTTTAGAAAGATGTGAAAATAACGACAAACAAGATTCATATGGTGGAGCTCCTGTTCAACAAAGAACAGATATACAAACCGACTTATCATTTTATAGGAATAGATAATGATTGATAAAAAAGAAAAGAAACAATTAAAAAAAGCATCAGCTCATCACTCAAAAAAACATATGAGTATGATGGTTAGAGATATGAAAGCTGGAGTTAGTTTTAATAAAGCTCACAAAAAAGCCGTTAAAAAAGTAGGCAAATAATGCAAATACCTTTTGGAGAATGGCTACCTGATCAACCAGCACATGGTATGAAAGGTGCTAACGTAGCAACTAATGTTTATCATACTTTAGGATCTTATAAAAGATTTCCTTCATTGGTTCCTTATTCTGCATCATCTACAGTAGGTAAAGATGCACATGGTTCAGGATCATTTAGAGACAACTCTAATGTTGTATATAATTTTGTAGCAACTAAAACAGATATATTTCAATTAGCATCAGGATCTTTTACTTCTCGTAAAGGAAGTTTAACAGGTGATGATACTGATTATTGGACATTTACACAATTTGGACAATACGTAATTGCAAGTAATGGAGTAGATCAACCTCAATATTATTTAATGGGAACATCTACAAATTTTGCAAATCTTAATGCAATTCAAACAGCAGGTACTACACCTTTGTTTAGAGTCTCAGGAGTAGTTCGAGATTTCTTAGTAACAGGTAATATAGTAAACGCAACTAACAGAATACATTGGTCTGGTATTAATGATATTAGTGCATGGTCAGGTAAACAATCAGACTTTCAAGACTTACCAGGATCTGGTGGACAGATAGTTGCAATAACTTCTGGTGAAGTTGGTTATGTATTTAGACAAAATCAAATAGTTCGTATGGACTATGTTGGAGGAGCAGTTGTATTTAGACTGTCAGTTATATCTCCAAACAGAGGAGCAATATTTGGAAGAACAGTATGTCAAGATAATAGACGTGTATTTTTTTATGCAGATGATGGCTTCTACGAAATTCAAGGAGATAACGTAGCACCTATTGGTGTAGAAAAAGTTAATAGATTTTTTGATCTTAATTTAAACAAAGCATATTCAGATAGAATAGTAGCAGCAACAGATCCATTTAATAACTTAGCTATGTGGTTGTACCCAAGTGTAAATAATACTAATAATACTACAGGTATTTGTGATAGAATGATTATATATAATTACGCTACACAAAAATGGTCTTTAGCAAAAGTTAATGCTAGTCAAGTATTTCCACAATTTGTTGGAGCATATACAGTTGAGTTAATGGATATTATATCTGAAAATCTTGAAAACATTAATGCTAACTTAGATACTGATTTTTGGGATGGTGGACAAATGTTTTTAGGTGGAATAAATGGAGATTTTAAAGCTGCAATCTTTTCAGGAAACTCTAATGAATGTGAAATAGAAACAGCAGAAATAGAAGGTTTCCCAGGAGCTAGAACTAACATTCAAGGAATTAGACCAATAGTAGATGCAGAAGCAACAGTTACTGTAAAAACTAGAGAAAGATTAGCAGACACAGAAACAGAATCTAGTTCATCTTCTATGGTAGCAAGTGGTATTAATCCAGTTAGACAATCAGGAAGATACATAAGAGCTAATGTAAAAATAGCTTCAGGAACAAGTTTTAATCATGCACAAGGTATAGACATTGTAGCATCAAAAGCAGGATATAGATAATGGCAGATACAATAGATATTGATAATGTAAGATATTCATTTGAAGCACAAGAATATTTTCAAAGACAATTAGAAGAAGCAGTTAACACATTAGTAAATAAAAATAATACTGAAAGCGATAAAGCATTCAGTTGGTTTATGAATTAGGGAGAATTATGGCAGGAACATTTTTAGGAAAATACGATACAACATCAGCAAACAATACAGCTACAGGAACTAATTCAGTTTCAGTTGCTGAAGGAATGCTACCATCAAATATCAATAATGCTTTTAGAAGCGTTATGGCAGATATTAGACAGCATTACAATAATGCTGAATGGATTGAATATGGAGATGGAGCAGGTGCATATACACCAGCTTATGTTTCAGGAACAAGTTTTACAATAGCAGGAGTTAATGTAACAGCTATTTATCATGTTGGACGTAGAGTTAAAGTAGTTGCAAGTACACCAGGCACTATTTACGGATCAATTACAGCAGTAGCATTTTCTACAAATACAACAGTTACAGTATCTTGGGATTCAGGAAACTTATCTGATGAAGCTATTACAAGTGTATTTATTGGAGCTCTAGCTAATACAAACAAATCTATTCCTATTGCAAGTATTGCAACAGCTAATATAATAGATGACGCAGTTACAGCTGCAAAAATGGCAGCTAATTCAGTAGATTCAGATTCATACGTAGATGGTAGTATTGATCTAGCACATATGTCTGTAAATAGTATAGACAGCGATCAGTATGTAGACGCATCAATTGATCTTGCACATTTATCTGCAGACTCAGTAGATGGATCTAAAATAGCAGATGATGCTATTGATTCTGAACATTACACAAATGGTAGTATTGATACTGCCCATATAGCTGCTGACCAAATAGTAGGATCTTTAATTGCAGACAATGCAATTGATAGCGAACATTATACTGATGGGTCAATTGACACAGCACACATAGCTGACGATCAAATTACAACTGCTAAAATTCCTGACTCAGCAATTACTTCTGCTAAGATTGCAGATGGTGCAATTGTTAATGCAGATATAAATGCTTCTGCTGCAATAAACTTTTCTAAAATGGAAAATCTTACTACTGCAAGAGCTTTAGTATCTGATGGTAGTGGAGATGTATCTGTTAGTGCTATTACATCAACTGAACTAGGATATTTAGATGGAGTAAGTTCAAGTATTCAAGATCAAATAGATGCAAAAGGTGCTTCTAATGCTAACTTAACAGCTATTGGTAATTTAGCAAAAACAGATGGTAATTTAATTGTTGGTAATGGATCAACATGGGTTGCTGAAAGTGGTGCTACTGCTAGAGCTTCTTTAGGATTAGGCACTATTTCAACACAAGCTGCTAATAGTGTTTCTATATCTGGTGGATCAATTACTGGACTTGGAACTCCATCTAACAATACAGATGCAGCAACTAAAGTTTATGTAGATGGATTAGTTACAGGGTTAAAAACTAGAATTATTTGTAGAGCTGCAACAACAGCTAATATAACAACAGCTACAGATTTACAAGCTGGAGATAGTTTAGATGGTGTTACACTTGCAGAAGGAAACAGAGTATTAGTTAAAAACCAATCTACTGCATCACAAAATGGAATTTTTACAGTAGCAGCTAGTGGAGCTAATGCAGGTAGAGATACAGAATTTGATGCTATTGCAGAACTTGCTGGTCAAATGGTTATTGTTCAAGAAGGTTCTGTTAATGCAGATAAATTTTTTCTATGTACTACTGATAGTTCAGCAAGTTTAGGATCAGATTCAATTACTTTTACAGTTGTTCAACCATCTAATGTTGGTGATGTAACTTTAAATGGAACACAAACTTTAACAAATAAAACTTTAACTGCTCCTAAAATTACAAGTATTGTAACTACTTCAAATGCAGATATAGAACTAGCTCCTAATGGTACTGGTCATGTAACTGTTAAAGGTAATACTAATCCAGGTTCTATTCAATTTAATTGTGAAAGTAATTCACATGGTCAAATATTAAAAGCACAACCTCATTCAGTTGGTACATCAGCAACAATTGTTTTACCAGCAGCAGCTGGTACATTAGTTGGAACTGGTGATACAGGTACTTTACCTTTAGTAGCTATTGATATTGATGGTGGAACTGATATAGGTGCAGACTTAACTACATCAGATTTAATTGTAGTAGATGATGGTGCTAGTGGTACAAACAAAAAAGCAGCATTATCAAGAATGATAACATTAGTACAAGCTAATATAGACGACCCAACAGCACTTGCAATTGCACTTGGATAAATTAATAATAAGGAGAAAATAAGAAATGGCAAACACATTTAAGACAGTAACATTTGCAGCAGAACCAGCTAGTGCTGGGACTCCTTATGTTATGTATACAGTAGCATCTAGTACAACAACAGTTGTATTAGGATTGATACTTACAAATATTCATACAGCAGCTATTACAGTTGAAGTAGAACTTAACAGTGATACAGCAAATAGAGCTGTTGCAAACAATACTGCAAACGGAATATCATTTTTAGTTAAAGATGTAACTATTCCTGCTGGAAGTTCACTAGAGCTTTTATCTGGTGGAAAAGTTGTCTTAGAGGCAACAGACGCATTAAGAATAGATTGTTCAGTAGCTGATAAAGTTTCAGGTACACTTTCAATAATGGAAATTACATAGGATTAATTTATGAGTTATATAGGAAAAATTCCAGCAAACGCAGTACTTACAACTGCTGATCTAGCAGATGGTATTGTTACTGCTGCAAAAATTGAAGATGGTACAGTAGTCGCAGCTGAGCTTGCAAGTAATGCAGTAACAACAGCTAAGATAAATGCTGATGCTGTAACAGGTGCTAAAATAGCTGATAATGCCATTAATAGTGAACACTACACAGATGGTTCAATCGACACAGCACATATAGCTGACGTTAATGTAACACAAGGTAAAATTGCAGATCAAGCTATTAACGAAGCTAAAATGCAAATAAGTAATGCACCTACTAATGGTTATTTACTTTCTGCTCAATCTGGAAATACTGGTGGTCTAACGTGGGCTGCTGCTCCAAGTGGTGGTTTATCTAATGCAGATTTTTGGAGATTAAATGCAGATGTTCAATTTGGTACTGGCACTCGAGTACTAGATGAGTATTGGGAAAGAGTTGATACTGATAGTTTTGGAGTTATTGGAACTGGAATGAGTGAAAGTTCTGGTATATTTAGTTTTCCATCAACTGGTATTTGGTTAATACAACATCAAGTAAGTCTTTTTAGAAGTAATGGAGAAATTCAAAGGCATGATAGTAGAATAGCAATGACAACAAATAATTCAAGTTATGATGATGCTGCTCAATCTCATACGTCAACTGATGATGCAAATTATAGACAAAGCACTTGTTTCTCTTTTATTTTTGATTGCACAAATGTATCAACTCATAAAATAAGATTTTATTATTCTGATGCTGGCAATAATAACCCAACTTTAGTTGGTGCAACAAATGCTACTAATACTGGTGCAATGTTTTTAAAATTAGGAGATACATAGGATAAATTATGACAGAATTAGAATATTTTAAATTAGCTTTAGCTTCACTTCATCAAGGTGGATGGTTCACTTGGAAAACACATGATGCAGATAAAAATAAAATTGCTCCAATAGATAGAATGACTTATGCAAATATAGTTGTAACTAAAGAAGGAGTTTCAAAACCAAGTGAAGCAGAAGTAAATGCAAAGATACAAGAAATTAAAGATGCTGAAACTGCAAGAGCAACAAAAAAAGCATCTGCAAAAACAAAACTAAAAGCACTTGGTTTAGATGATGCAGAACTTAAAACTTTAGGATTATAATATGGCTTACATAGGCAGAGAACCACAGATAGGAAACTTTCAAATCTGTGATGCAATATCAACAGTAAATAACCAAGCTGCATATACTATGCAAGTAAGTTCAGTTGATGTATTACCAGAAAGTGCTAACCATATGATTGTTAGTTTGAATGGAGTTATACAAAAACCAAACAGTTCTTATACTGTATCTGGTGCAACAATAACTTTTGCTAGTAACCTTGTTACTGGTGATGTAATAAACTTTATACAAATATTAGGATCAGTTCTTGATCTTGGAGTACCTAGTGATGATACAGTTACAAAAGCAAAATTAGCAGCTGAAGTAGATATATTTGCTGGAACATCTTTAACTGCTGCTGATCTTGGATCTGGTATTCATATTAAAACAGGAGATACTGGACAAGGAACAGCTCAAGCAGAGGCTGATGACTTAGTTATAGAAGGTTCTGCAAATGCTGGAATTAATATTTTATCTGGTTCTACTAGTCTAGGCATGATTTCTTTTGGAGATAATAGTGATGCTAACATAGGTTTTATTCATTATAATCACAATAATAATGCTATGACATTTAGAACTAATACTTCTGACACAATGATTATTGACAGTGCTGGTCATGTAACAAAACCATTACAGCCAGCAGTTCATGCTGTTCCTAATGCTGCACAAAATGATATGGCAACTGGAATTGTTACCATTGTTCTTGGTGCTGAAGTTTATGATACTAATTCAGATTTTAATGTTTCAAATTCAACCTTTACTGCTCCAGTTACAGGTAAATATTTGGTTGCTTGTAATGTAGATTTAAGTGATATTGATACAGCTACTCAATGGATGTATGGTAATTTATTAGTATCTTCTAATAGAAATTATTACATGAATTCTACTGATCCAAGAAAAGATTATTCAGCTGATATTTCAAAAAGTTTTAATGGTACAGCAATAGTTGATATGGATGCAAACGATACTTTACTTCTTAAAATAAGAAGTTCAGCACATGGTGCAGCACAAATGAATGTTGTTTATGGTGGTGGTGAAACTTGGCTAACAATATCTTTATTACAATAATGACGAAACAATCAACCTTAAAGGAGGTATAACAATGGCAATAACAATAACAGTAACAATAGACGACACTAACGAAAAAGTTTTAAAAAATGATTTGTTAGATATTAACCAATGGGTGCAAGACGCAGTTGTTGGAAAAGAAAACAATGCTTGGAAAAGATTTCAAACAGAGTGGACTACAAAACTTATGAATGATGCTAGTTTTACAGATGCAATACCATCTAACAAAACTGATTTTGTAAATTTAGTAACTGCTAGAGCAGATTATCAAACTAGAGAACAAAAAGAAGCTGAATAGGAATATAGAAATATGGCAATAATAAAAGTAATTACACCCTCAGTAACTGACGCAAATATTACAACTGCTAAAGTAACTGATAACGCAATTACATTAGCTAAGATGGCTAGTGGTACAGATGGAAACATTATTAGTTATGACGCAAGTGGAAACCCAGTTGCAATAGCTACAGGATCAGACGGACAAGTTTTAACTTCTACTGGTGCTGGGTCACCTCCAGCTTTTGAAGCATTGCCTGGTGGTGTTAACACTCCAGCTTTTCAAGTTAGATTAAGTAATGAACCATCTGTTTCTGCTAGTACATGGACTAAATGTCCGTTTAATAATGAAATTTATGATGTTGGAGGTTGTTATGACCATTCAACTAATTATAGATTTACTCCAACTACTGCTGGTAAATATGTTTTTTATGTTCAAATTGGTTTTACTACTATGGCAGATGGAAAATATATGTTTGCGTCTGTATATAAAAATGGTTCAGCTATTTTTGGTGACGGAAATGCAATAAATCATACTGGATTTGCTGGTGGGCCTTCTTCAAGATACACAATTACAGCAGAAGCTAATGGCTCATCAGATTATTTTGAAGGTTACGCTTGGCACAATGATGGCTCAAGTAGAAATTTTACTGCTGGGTGGAGTTTTTTTGGTGGCTACAAATTAATAGAATAGGAAAATAAATTATGGCACAATTAGACACAAAAATAAAATTATACGCAGCAGCAAATGGTGTAGCAAACATTGATTTTTTATCTGATGTTATGTTGCAAGATGATGGAGATGGAGTTGTTTATATTAAGGAATGGAATTTATCTATTGCTCAACCAACTGCTGAACAATTAGCTAGTTATGAAACAGCAGTATTACAACTTCAAGCTGACTATGATGCTAAACAATATCAAAGAGATAGAGTTTATCCTAGCATTGGAGATCAACTAGATATGTTATGGCACTCTATAGATCAAAACCCAGCTTTAAAATCTCAATACTTTAATTTTTATGAAGCTATTAAAGCAGTTAAAGTAAAAAACCCTAAATAGTATATGGCTAATAGTTATAAATTTAAAGGTGTTGCATTAGCAACAGGTAGTGAGACTGCATTATTAACAGCAGCAACTGACGAAACTTTAATTATTAAATCTATATTAGTTACAAATAACACAGGAAACACACCAACTTTATCTTTAGATGTTTTAGATAGTTCGGCAAGTGCAGAATTTACAATACTTAAAACACATACGTTAACTGCTAATACATCAGGAGAAGTATTCACAGGATCACCATTAATATTAGAATCTGCAGACGCATTAAAAGCTACAATTAGTAGTTCAGATTCTATTCATTTTGGTATATCTTATATGTCAGTTACATAATGAAATTAGTACAAATTCCTAAACAGAATGTTGAAGAAGTCTGGCATATAGTAGTTAAAGATATAGCAGACGCATTAGCAAGATCTAATGGATATGCTTTGGCAGACCACATTAAAAAATGGATTCTAGAAAATAAAATGCAGTTATGGATTCTATGGGATGAAGAAGATAAACAAAAGTATTTTGGTACAGTAGTAACAGAAGTAATAACAAGACCATTACAGCGATGTCTTAATATTAGAATTATGACTGGTAAGCATCGTGAAAAATGGCAACATTTAATAAAACATATTGAAGAATTTGCATGGCAAAACAAGTGTGATTTATTAGAGTTGGTTGCAAGACCAGGTTGGAAGAAAATTTTAAAACCATTTGGTTATAAAGAAAGTCATATATTATTAGAAAAAAAAAAGGAGAACTAAATATGTCATCAGGAGGTGGAGGAACTACTACTACAAGCACAGCAGTACAACCTTATTCAGCAGCAGAACCAGGACTTAATCAGATTTTATCTGAAGCAGGTACTATATACGGACAAGGCCCACAAGGGGCAGGTTACGTAGCACCATCACAACAAACTTTACAAGGTTTAGGTGCATCAGAAACTATTGCAGGTGCTGCAAATCAACAAATATTAGATACTATACAAGGTCAGTATAGCAATCCATTTTTATCTCCAATGATTGCTCAAGCTGGTAATGATATATATTCTAGTGTTGCAGGACAATTTAGTGGAGCAGGTAGAACACCTGGATCTCCAATGATGCAAAGCCAAGTAGTTGGACAAGTTGCAGATAAAATGGCACCTTATGCATTTCAAACTTACAATGCTGAAAGACAAAGACAACTATCTACAGCACAAGGCGTACCTAGTCTAACAGCAGTAGGTGGAGCTTTAGAAGATATTACAAGACAACAAAACATGGCACCTCAACAATCATTAGCTCAGTACTATAATACTGTAGCACCGATTGCTTTTGGATTGCCAACTCAACAAAACACAAGCCAAGCACCAGCCCCTAATGCTTTAGGTATGGCTGCAGGTGGAGCTATGTCAGGAGCCAGTATAGGTTCTATGATGGGTGGAATGCCTGGAGCTATGATGGGTGGAGCTATCGGTGGACTTGGTGGATTATTAGGAGGACTATTATAATGAAAATACAAGAACATATACCACATTTTGTAAAAGAACATAAAAAAGCAATAGCAATTGCTATTGTTATTTTAATTATTGCAATAATTATATAAGGATAAACTATGTCAGGTGGAGGTGGTGGATCAGGAAATGATAATGGTGGAAGTGATATGCAAGTATCAGGAATGGAAGCTGCATACTCAAATGAAAAAGGTATAAGCACAGCAGCAGATACTAGAGTTTCAAATACTTCTTTTAGTAGAGGTAATGATGAAATTAGAGGTAACAATGAAATTGATCATGCTGACTCTCAAGGAAATATAGTTACTTCAACAATTGGATATGGAGAAGGTCAAGTAGATCCTAAATTAGCAGAAGCTAGATTAGGTGCTGATACTTCTACTGTAGGCATTGCTGCACGAGAACCATATTCTAATTCTGAAATAGAAAAAGGTTATACAGATACAGGTGAAAAATTATCTCAAGTAGGTGCTGGTAAATACATGACTAAACAAGAAATGTATAATACTGGGATTATTGAAAGAGGTATGGTTGATGGAGTTCAATCAGGTGAAGATGTTCAAGGTAGAGTACAAGTAAATCCAAATACAGGTGAACTTGAAAGAACTGATATGACATTTTCTGAACATTGGAAAAATGCACCAAAAGCTTTAATAGCATCTCCTACATTAAGATTTTTATATGCTAGTGGAAAAAACGTAGGTGAGTGGGCAAACAAAAAAGGATTTGAAGGTTATAGCGAAGCAGGTAAAAGACCTAATGATTTTTTAGGTAATCTTTCAGATGGATCTAGTAGCAATACAACTAGCCCATTTAATACTGGTGGATCAGAAAGAGATATGATGAATGCATTAG
>Ga0209634_1002683_pt1 | contig 12372 bp, 13 predicted proteins | sample LinPmetageLP40_FD_184043 | JGI IMG/M metagenome (GOLD analysis project Ga0209634, IMG submission 184043) | Marine viral communities from the Pacific Ocean - LP-40 (SPAdes) (version 2) | ecosystem: Environmental > Aquatic > Marine > Oceanic | place: Pacific Ocean | collected 2010-08-26 | reverse complement strand
AATTGTAGTACCACCATCAAGTGTATTAGTATATGTAAATTCTTCTTTTGTAAAACAACCATAAGTTAATTTATTTTTATCAATATCAGGTTTATCATAATATGTATCTTTATCATCAGGATTATAATATACTAAAAATAATTTACTATATCGTAAATGGTCATTTGTCCTTGATGGGTCAGCATGAGTCGGTCTATATAATGATGATCCTAAACTACTCCTATTTTTTAGCACATTTACCTGACTACTAACTGTTATATATTTAATTGATATAGGAGTATCTACACTTAAAGCAGTAGAAAATCCTGAAGCTAAAACTATTGTTTGTGTGTTAGCAATAGAATCACCAGTAGAACTTTCGATAATTACTGTTTCATTTACCCCACCAATATTAACAATCGCCGAACATAGATAATAATAATCGCCTGATGATGTTGTAGAAGGATCAAATATTTCATCAGTTCCATTCCAAGGTAGATCAATCAATAAAAATCCTGAATCGTATGCAGATTTAAGTGTTGTATGGGAATACTCAACAGCACTATCTACAGCAAGATAATCAATGTTTATTTCTACCATATTAATATTTTGTATTGTATTCATGTGAAAAAATCTTGTATTATTGATTGTATGAGTATGATTATAATCCAAGTTTTCAGTAGCACTTTTAGGAGTTCCATAAGTAACTTGAGCCTGTGTATCAAAAGGAACATTATCATCATCATTCCAACTTTCCCATATTTCAGGATATAATGATTGAGCATCTATAAATGCTTTTAGTTTTAATAAATTATCTTTTGTATAAGGTATATTTGTTCTTAAAGGTTCATTATTTAAATCATATTGTTGTCTTAAACTACTTCCTAAAAGTCTATCTTGAGTTATAGTTAATTTACTTCCATCATTACTAGCGTTCATATTAACATATTGTCCAGTTTCATATAATTCAGGTCGTTTCCATCCTATTATTTGATAATTATTATACCATGTGGTATCAGTCTCGCTTCCATCTCCTAAAGTAGCTACATCATCAGGATCCCAAAATTCTTGAGTAGCACAATTAAAAGTTTTATATGTTTCACTTTCTATAATTTTATTAACCACTTTATCTATTGTTCCGTTAGCAGTTTCTTTTGTATTAGAATTTTCACGATATATTTGTTTTCTTTCACTTATTACACCTTGTAATTTTTTTGTTAAATCATCTGCTATAAATTGAGCTGAATTAAAACCTTTATCAACCTTGATAGGTAATTTTTGTCTATATACATAATAGTGTCTATATTCAGGAGCGACAGTCCAATTATCTACAGGTTCATTAGCATTATCAAAACCACTATTAATAGTTCCAAGTCCACCATCAATATAATTAAGAGAACTATATTGACTGATAAACAATGTAAATTTAGTATTATCATTTTTAACTTTTACGCATCTATCTGTAAGAGCATTATAGACACATACTTGATAATCATTTTTAATCATGAAATCAAAACTCGGTATAGGTGATATATATCCACTGGTTAGACTATCTGCAACATTATAAGGGATTGATGGTACAGAAGCAAATCCACCGGGTGGGGGATTCGCTGTCCCCTGATTTTCAGCTACAGGAATAAACTTAGCACCCGTTCTAGGTAATCCAAGATATCCAGTTCCATTTGTATTTTTATAATAATTTAAAATTAAATTTGCTTCATTATCTTTTAATTCTATTTCTTCATCTTTTACTTGTGTTACTACCGTCCATAAAGGGATTTTAGAAATAGGTTCATACGTAGTATCTTCTGTAATATAAGTGAATTTCTTTTTTTTTCCTAATGATTTACCTTTTAACTCAATTGTTTTTAATGAACCAGCACCCCTTTCACTAATGAATCCACTATACATAGAAACTTTATCACCAGCATTTAATTCATAAATATTAGATAAAGTATTTGTCCATTGTGCAGGGTTTTCATCATTACCGGATAATGCTTCTTGACTTCTTAATCTATTAGCTTCTACAATTTCATTCTCAATATATCCAGACATATTATATAATATACTTTAATATTTTATTTTTATAATTTAAATGTCTTACATAATATAAATGAATAAACTAACTGATAAACAAAAAGCAGATCTAAAGAAACACATGGATAAACATAAAGATTTAAAAGATATGTCTGTCTCACAACTGAGATCTCATAGACTCCGTATGGTTACACAGATGAGAAAAGGTTTAACATTAAACAAAGCCCATAAAGAAATAATGAAAAAACCTAAATATTAAATTAAATATTTATAAATGATATAATGGTGAAAGTAACCTACAAAGGTGAATCAAGAAATATACCGGATAATTATCTTAAAGGACTTAAAGGAAATGAAAGAACAAAACAAATAAAATCTATATTCGAAGGTAAAGCCAGACCTAAAACAAAGGCTCCAACAAAAGAATCATCTTATACAATTAAATTTAATAAAAAATATGGAGAACAACTTTCTAAAATGAAAGGTGGTAAATCAAAAAGAAATATAGCAAAAGTAACAGGTATACCTTATAAAGCATTAGATGAAGTAATGAAGAAAGGCGAAGGTGCTTTTTTTTCATCAGGCTCAAGACCTAATCAAACACCACAGAGCTGGGGTCGTGCGAGAATGTACAGTTATATTCTCGGTGGTAAAGCCAGAAAGGTTGATAGAGAAATAACTAAAAAATACAAAGTTAAGTTTCCATAATAAGTTTTAGTTTCATATTCTTTTAATTTAGTTTTTAGTTTCTCATTATCCATAATTAAATCATTCATGTTTTCATTTTCTGTTCTTAGCTTTTCTATCATATTAGTTAAATCTTCTATAATAGAATGAAATATTATTGTATTATTTGTATGTGTTTTCATTTTTATATTTGTATATAGATATAATTATTTAAGTATGTACGCATCAGGCTTCATCGTAAATAAATTCTTCTCTGTTTTCATAACCTTTTTTACCACACGTATAATTATAATCTATCCAGTATTCACATACCGAAGTCAGTAATTCATCAAGAAAATCTTTTCTTTCTTCTTTAATAACTACATCACAATTATAGCATAAATTATTTGTACCACTCATAATTATTATTATCGCCACCATACATAGTCATACAGCAGGAGCATTTACTCATTTCATTATCATACATAGTTATTAGGCTGGTTGTTTTGTTTTTGTTAATTTATTTGTTTTTATTTCTTGTCTATGCTTTCGTTTCTATACTACTATATAGATGATGATTACCTTTAAGTATATATCTCAGTTGTGAGATGCTTTAATCTAATAAAGTGTCCTAAATATAGTTAAAATATATCATTTTAATCCTTTAAGTGTCCTAAATCTCACTATTGAGACACTAATTTTAAAATTAATTTCTTTAAGTAGTCATTTCAGACATATTTTACATTAAAAACACTTAAAATTACACTATTATTGATTAAATACAGACATTATAATAGATTATAATAGATTATGACTAATTCATCAAGGATTTCTAACACAGGGCATAGATATATAAGTAAGCTAAATAAAAATTCTAATTGTAAGACGTATAGATACTATAAACAATTTAACAAAAAGAAAAAAGAATGGGCTTTAAAAACATTTAGTACTTTAACTGATGCTTTATGTTACAAATATATTAATCAACTGAAATTAAAGGCTGGTCTAAACTGTATAACTCCTAAACGTAATACATGGTCTTAATTACTTTACAAGAAACTTCATATCATCAAAAAATAAAGATGTTATATCATATAAATTCTCACCAGCCTTACCTATAAACTCAATATTGTTTTTCTGTTCATAATCTCTAACAACCTTATTAGCAGATTTGTTAAATTTCCTTACATCTTTCATTGTAGGTTTGTTAATTTCCTTAAATTCTTTCATTTTCTCTCTAATGAATGTTCTTAATAATTTTCTAACTTCTGTTAGTCGGTCATCATTAAAGGCTGATACTTCTTCAGGTTCTTCATCTTCTTCTTCTTCTTCTTCTTCTTCTTCTTGTTTAGGTGGTGGTTCAGGTTTCTTAACTTCTTTCTTTACTTCTTTCTTAACTTCTTTCTTTACTTCTTTCTTTACTGGTTGTTTCTTCGGTTTCTTAGGTTTATATGAATTCATTGTATTTCTATTTTTCTTGATTGATCCACTACTTAAATATGAATAATATCCTTTTAATGCTGGTGATTTAAAATCAAGTACAACACCATCAACTTTATCAGGATTAGGTGGATTAGAATAAATTAAATTTAATAATTTCTCACTGGCTCTCATTAATTTACTGGGTAAATCTGTATTAGATTTAGTATTTTTAGTTATTTGGTTAAACATATTCTTAATAAGTTTAGTTTTTGCTTTAATTTTTTCAGTTGATAATTTCTTATTCTGTGATTTAGTAAATGATTTTAATTCATCAGTCATGAATTTTTCTATTGTTTCTAATTTCTTTTCTTCTGGTGTTCTCTTAACATCAGGATAAAGTTCCTTTTCTGTGGGCTGTTTTTTACTTTTTGTTGATTGACCGCCATAATTTTCTTTAGGTAAATCACCACCTAATAATTTTTTAGCTTCTTGTTGTTTTTTAGCTTCACGTTGTTTCTGTGCTTCTTGTCCTTTCTTAGTGAGTTTAATTCCTGATAAAAATTTTAGATTTTTTACTTGTCGTTCTACTCGTTTATCTAAGCTTTTCATTTCTTCATTACTAAATTTAAGATTAGATTTTTTAATTAAATCCTTTAGATTTTTCTTAATCTTTTCAGAATCACTCTTCGCTTCTTGTAATGTATATTTACCATCAACAGCTGATTTACCGAATTGACTTGCATAACTCTCAAATGGTTCATAAACCTTTTTTAATTTATCTTTTTGTTCTTTAGTTAATGTTTGTGTTGATTCTTTCTTTACTCTTGTTTTTTTAGGTGGTAAATCAATCTTCATTAATGGCTTACTCCTTGTTTGTATAAGTTTCTCATTTTTATGGTCTACTCTAAATCCATTAGATTCTACTAATTTAATTAATCCATTTCTATCAGTTCCCTTAGGTATCTGTATTTTAGATAATCTATTATGAGCTGATACTAATCGTCTAATCTCTGCTGATGTAAGTTCTCCTTTAAATTTACCAGTTTTATAAGGCATATCTATACCATAGATACATAGTTTTTTATTATATTCATAATTATTAATTTTTTTTAATTCTTCATTCTCTAAATATAGCTTCTCAGCGAAATCAAGTAATTTCATGAGTGTTCTATCGCCACCTTTTAATTCATTGTAATCTTTATCAATTCTATTGTTCCATCTGTTTAACTGAACTGAGTGTTCGTGTCCAGAATTATAATATTCTTTTAAAAATACTTTCATTACTTCCATTCTATATATATAGTATAGATAATAAATCCTTAAGTATTAATCTCAGTTGTGAGATTTCATATATCTCACTTCTGAGATTTCACTTGTGAGATTTAAATTCATATAATTAATATATTTATATACTTATAAATGGAGTTGTCTAAAACACATAGTAAAAATGATCTCATGGAGTTAATCAATACATTAGAACTTAAAGTTGTATTCAGCCACGCTGATAATAAGAAATCTATACAAGATAAATTACTTGAGTTATTACAAAATAAAGAATTACATAAAGATTTTAAATTTAATAATGTTTATAAAATTAAATCATACAAAGATCTAAAATATTATCTTATCAACAAGAATCCTAAAAAAACATTAACTATTAAAGAAAAAAATGATGTTATGAAGATATGTAAGAATATTATCCATTATTGTAATAATGGTCACCTTGTAGAATTAAGTAATTATTATAATGATAATCAACAAATCCATGACGATATGTTATATATTATACAATTCGGGGATATACCTTCTGTTAGACGATGTTGCAAGTTAATGAATAAATTTAAAAAACAAGAAGAACATTATATAGCTTTGATTTCACCACAAGTACAAAAAAGAATCAATGATAAAATGAATACTAAAACAACTATACTCAATAAACTTGTTATTAAAAGAGAACCTGTAACTATTTCATTTTCTTAATTTCTTTAAGTGATGCGTAAAAAAAACATTATTTATATGTATGCTAAATATAAATGACTAGATTACAACAAGATTTAATAAATGGTAAAAAGGCTGAACATAAAGTAAAACCAATACTACAAGAATTATTCGGTAAATTAAAATCAACGGATACTTATAATGATAAAGAAAACTTTGATTTCTATAATAAATCATATTTCATTGAGCATAAAGATAGACCCACAACTAAATTCGGTAGATATGATTCATTATTTTTTGATAAAGTCAAGTATAATAGATATTTAAGTCTTGTTAAAGATAATCCTAAATTAAGATGTTTCATTGTATGGAGTTGTAAAGATGATAGATATATGTGGGAGTTTACACAAGATACAAAAGAATTTTATGAACAAGTTAATTGTTTTGATCGTGGGCGGGGTGGTGTAGAAGCGACAAAAATGATTCATGTTCCTAATGAATATATCGCTCCTTTTAGTGATTTTTATAAAGAATAATACTTAAATTTTTAATCTAAACTATATATAAAATGGATATTGATATAGGAGAAATCCCTGAAATTATTTCTAAAGCCAGACCTAATCTTAAACATAATAGTGTAAAACAATATGAAGCTCAATTAAGAAAATTACGAAATATCTTTAAAAGTGATAATTATGATTTCTTAAAGAAACCTGAAAAAGTTAAAGATAATATACAAGAATTACATTTTACTAGTCAGCGTAATATTTATAATGCTATTGTTATTTTATTAATGGCTCTTAATGGTGATAAAGAATATGATAAACTTATACAAACTTATGGGGAGATGCGTGATGAATTAAATAATAAATATGAACAAGAACAAAAATCAGGAGTTATTAGCGATAAACAAAAAGCGAATTTTGTTGATATGAGTGAAATAGAAAGTATGATCTCACACCTGAGATCTCAAGTTATGCCCTTAAAGAAAAAGAATAAATTAACAAAAATGGATATTTCTACTATTAGAGCATGGGTTTTATACAACATGTTATCTCGTATACCCACTCGTAATGACGCATCTAATATGTTATATATCAGCCAGAAGTCTTATAAGCTTTTAACAGATCAAGAGAAAAAAGAACATAATTATCTTGTTAATGAAAGAAACAATATGAAATTTATATATAATGTTTATAAAACAAGTAAGAAGTATGGTGAAAATGTAATTACTGTACCTGCTGATCTAAAACCTATTATGAGAACTTATATTAAATTAATGAATTATAAAACAGGAGATAATATTATGCCTATGAGTAGAAATGCTATCTCACAACTGTTATTAAAAACCAGTAAAAAACTTATTGATAAAAGTATTAGTTCCACCATGATTAGAAAATCATATTTATCCAGTAAATATGGTGATATGAAAGAAGAAATGAAAGAAGATGCGAAGATGATGGGTCACAGCGTGGCTACTGCACAAAAGGTCTATACTAAAAATAGTGAGTAAATTAATTCTTCAGGGATTATATATTTTTCATATTTAGAATATGATTTATTAGAATATGATTTTGTATGTCCTTTACCCTTTCCACCTGTTCCACAACTACCTATATGTTTACCATCAATGAATGAACCACATTTTTTATTACATAATTTTAATTCTATTTTTTTATTAGTCCATATACGAGTTCTTTTTCTATATGGTAATCCATACATACAATAATCACAATCTACAAAAGGTATATCTTTCATAAAGACTTGATCTTTTAATTTTCCAGTCTGTGGATTTTCTAAAAACCAATATTTACAATTAAAATAATTTATAATTTCTAATGTTTTTAATACTATTTTATTAGAACCTTCTATATCTCTTACACCTACAGATTTCGCTTTACTATATTCTGTACATGGTGGAGAAGCCCAAACAATATCAAAAGTATCTTTAGGATATTGTTTATAATTAAAATCCATAATATCAACTTTATGGTTAGCAGGTAATAGTAAATCAACTGATACTGATGTCCAACCTATCGCATCACAACATTTACCAATTGACCTTGTCCCTGAAAATAATTCTAATACTTTAATCATTTATATATATACTTATAAAAAAATTAAGCATTAAATACCGAGAACTGACCATCATTGAGTTGAGCCACACGATGATATTCGCACCAGTTTCTCATCGTGGTTACAGCACCCCGCATATCAGTCGCCTTGATATGAAGCTCAATACCACGAACACCTACACGACCACCAGTGAGCCTTGTAGAATTTAAGAAGAAATTACCGGATAATTGTGCTTTCGCATCTAATCCTTCGAACTTAGCAGTCGCACCATATCCTACACCCTGTCTACTATATTCATCACGAGTAATATGAACCATGACCTGCGAATCTTGTAATAGTGAATAAAGACGGGCTGTATTAGTAATATTAGATGAAAACTCAAATTTATCATTATATCTTAAATTGTATGAAAATCCACCAACAATATTACTGGCGTTTCTGGTTGTAGATAACGCACCGAGACCTTGTAGGAGATCATCTTCATTCTTTCTATCAGCATTAAATACAGTTAATACTTTACTTACTTCGCGATTAGCCATACCAAGATTTCTTACAGTATCACTTTGTAGAGATTCTTGTGTAACACTTGTAGATACAGCACGATAATCAACAAACGAAAAAGTCATTTGTTTATTCGCTTCTGCATATCGCTCCATTTCATCCGTCGCACCATAGTAAACATAATCAGCACAGAACTTAAGTTCATTACGGTCAATCAAGAACTCCTGATCAGCAGTCCCACCAAGTTTAACGGCACGATGCGTCTTCGGTGGTCTAAATGTTAGTTCTATAGTAAGGGGCATCTCCATCATATAAAGTGGTAATTGTGTAGTCTTCATGAAAGGGAATAAATCACCAATATCAATAGAATAACTCGGTGATTCTTCAGGAGAACCACCGTCCATAGTAGCAAAAGGCATCTGTAAAAATTCACTTGTAGTACCATCATCAGCAATATCACGTCCTACTTCTAAACCATAATGTGTAGCATCGTTAGACGTTCCAGCATCAGCCAGATCGTATCTAAAAGCATGATTCATACAACGACCAGTCGTATATAATTCACGTTCTACATTATTTTCATTAGAAATTCTTGTAGAATGAAATGCTTGTAGATGATCCCATGAAGAAATTTCATTAATAACAACATTACCACATTTTAGAACTGCTTTCTCAACAAGATTACCTACACCGACCCCAACCGGATACATAGCACGGCTTACATCAGCAGGGGGAATTAGTGATAAAAAAACCTTAGATTTGCTGTGTAGGAATCCCTTTTGCTGAAGCTGAAATCTGGCGAAACCAGTAACACTATCACCTGAACCTTCCTGAAACACTATACTTTCTAGCAAATCAGTTTCTATTTCTTGTATGTAATTAACCGGAACAGAACCAAGACGCATGAAATCAGGAATAGCAGGAGCAAATTTACCCATAGTGGGCGGAGCTTTAGTTAGGGGCGGTGGTTCATCAGTAACAAAAGGGGGTTGTCCGGAAGCACTCATATTTATATAGTTATTTATATAAATATTATATCACAAAAATAAAAAAATAAAATTGTATAGAAAATATTAATCTAATGAATAAAAACCTTCTTCATCTTTTTTTATTGTAAATTTTTCAGCAACAATATTATGAATTAATGCTGGATCATCTTCATCTTCATCGCTCTCACTTGTGAGATCTTCACTTAAACAATCTCCATCATATAAAAAACTTACATATTCATATAATTCTTTTACAAATGTAAATGTATCTTTATCAATATTATTATCAAAATGTTCATCAACAAACATAATTATATCATTTTTATCACAACTCATTTTATATTAAACATATATTTTATTTTTGATAATTTTACTCACTGAATCATTTGCACTCCCTGTCCTGACCATACTAAAACCGCACGACTCTTAACATAAATGAATACAGACTGTGGCGAATCATCAGTTAAATCACTTTCTATAGATACTCCCCATTGTTCACGTGAGAAATCAGCACCAGTATTAAACTGACTGTATTTCATTCCAAGACCAAACAGGGCACCCCCATCTGCTAAATCATTATAACTATCATCAGCAGTCCCTAAATTATATGCTCGGTTGTTGTTCTGGGACGATACAGAACACCTATCATCAATATAAGTAGGAATTACACTATCAACAAATTGTTTTAATACTTGTGGATCTACAACAGCAACATTATTATCTTTATCAAAATTAGTTACGATATCATACTCGCAGGGAAATTTAGAGCCCCCACGTAGCCACTGAACACGCTTCAGGAACGCAAGTTCTCCACCAGATTTAGAAGGATAAGTCGTAGCATTACCATTCTGTGTAATTGTATTAATATGAGAAGATGGACAGAAATTCATGAATACAGATTGTACTTCTTTTAGACCCAGACTGAATTGTAGTTGAGCATTCGTAGAATTAATAGACGTATATAGAGAAGTAATCGTATTAAATTCACGCTGTCCAGATGATTGTTTAGATAATGTAGCCATTTGATCAGCAGGAATATCTTCTATCTCACAAGTGAGTTCTAATTCACTTAATTGATAATGAGCATCACTAACAACAGAACTATCCCCATCAGGATTAAATAGACAGGCTTGATCCGGCGAAAGGTGAATCTCAATCTGGATACCCCCAAAAGATGACTCCATAAGATTAATCGGCTCACCAGTCCCCAGAAATCCACACATAAGATTAGCAGAGAAACTATTAACAACTTCATCAGCAGTAACACCAGCAACATTACCGATAACAGTTTTAAAGAATGTTTCAGGGTTAGGCATAATTAAATTAGTCGCTCCCATGAAAGACATTAAGTCCTGCTTGCTCGAACTCAATCCTAAATAACTCTGTAAATAACGTGGATACGCACGAATGTGTTCGCAAATTTGTTTTGATTTATTATGACGAATAATTAACTGATCCATAACATTATAAATTCCAAGTCTATTATCCATAGTTACACGATTAGCACCGGAGTCCGTTTCTAATACAGGAGCAGGTGGCGTAGCATTATCTTTAAAAACAGCAAGATTTCCTGCTATACGGATTGATTTAGGGTTAAGGATACCATTTTGAGACTGAATTGTGAAGGATACAACTGGAAAGCCGGATTTAAAGCTTACTTTTCCCGAACTGGGGGTATTATCTGCACGGACGGAAATATATCTACTGGGCATTTTATATTATTTAAAATATAATATTTAATAAAAAGAAATAAATAAAAAAAGATTTACTTTAATTTACTGAACAACACCAACAGCCCCCGAACCTTTCATCATCAGTTTTCTTACATGAAATACAAAAGAGTTAATCATCTTCGGTTTTGTAGGTGGCGATGATTCTTCATATTTTAGTAGAACCGAAAGGTCTTTACCCCGCATATCCATAGCACCTGACCCAATCGCAAATCCACGTCCTAAAACCCAATTCTCAAGATATTTAACAAAAGATCGTGGAACAATACCAGCATTATCTAACGCTTTTTCTAACTCAAAAATGTGGAAAGCATCAATACTTTCACGTGTAGCACATTTTTTTGTAGAAACAGGCCTAGCAGGAACAAGCTTCCCATTAATAACGTACTGGACACTGGATAAAAAATCATTTATAGAAGAATATCCCGAACGATTACTATTTAATCCCAAATCAGCTTCATCATCTGTAATTTGATAAGTCCCATTACTTGATATTAAACTCGCCGATTTGTATACAGTTGAGTCCGTAGGACATACCAGAATTGATTTCGCCCGAGAATTTTGAGCATGAACCAAAAAGGAAGTTTGTCTATCACTTGCTAAAAGTGAATTCTTGTAATTAGTAACAGAATGAATATCAAACTCTATTGCTTTACCTTCACGAACTTTAGCCATCATACCTGCTTCTACTTTAGGATCAAGAGATACTTGATGAACCACCAGATTAAAATTAGAAATAGTGAAAGATGGTTTATATACACCAGCAACAGTAGGAGATAATACAGATGTACTAAACAGACTCCATCCTTGATCAATCGCTTCACCGCTATTTTGTGTAATAGCACTCGCACATTTAAGTTCTAATAGTCCATTAGAAGAAGCATTAATTTCACTAATTACAAATGGAGCACTAAGTGTAGCTTCAGTCTTATCACTTCTTTTAATAAAATTAATAGATTCACCTACAACAAAAGGGCATCTATCAACTAAATCATCTCCTATAAGGTTATTATCTTGTTTAATATAAATGGGGT
>Ga0209634_1002682_pt1 | contig 12373 bp, 9 predicted proteins | sample LinPmetageLP40_FD_184043 | JGI IMG/M metagenome (GOLD analysis project Ga0209634, IMG submission 184043) | Marine viral communities from the Pacific Ocean - LP-40 (SPAdes) (version 2) | ecosystem: Environmental > Aquatic > Marine > Oceanic | place: Pacific Ocean | collected 2010-08-26 | reverse complement strand
ATCCATCGTATACGCCAGAAGAAAGAATGATTACACCACTCATAAGTTTGACAATGGGAGATATGTTTGATCGTGTTACAGGACTTCTTGGTTCTTTAACTGTAACTGTAGAAGATGCTTCAACTTGGGAAATAAGTAATGGATTACAATTCCCACATTTTATATCTGCTCAATGTGAGTTTAAATACATAGGTAATAACGTATTAGCATCAAAAGGAAAGCACTATGGAATAAATTGGATTCCTGATGGTACTCAAAATCCAGCAACTAGATTTACTGATAAAAATCAATTGGGATTTGAAGATTATCCTAATAGAAAAAGTGGTGGAACAATAGATATGACGCCATTATATAAAGATTTATCACAACCAGCAGCAGAGACAACAACATAGGTAAATTATGAGATATAGAAACGCAAGAATAGAAAAAGATAAAGATAATACAAGGTATTACAGACCTACCATAGTTCCTAATATACCAATTAAGGATTCTGATATATTTGTTTATCCTGTTTATGGTGAGAGATTTGATAATATGGCTCAGAGATACTATGGTGATTCAAATCTTTGGTGGATTATTGCTAAAGCTAATGAATTGAGTAAAGGTGATATTGCACCAAAATCAGATGTAAAATTAAGAGTACCGACAGTAATAGAAGATATATTAGAAGCCGTTCACAACAGCAACTCATAAAATGTTTACAAAGTTTATAAGTAAAAATATACAAGAAAAATTAAAATCTAAAGAAAGGGCTTTGGGTTGGAAAAATTTAAATACCAATCAACCAACTAATCCAGAGGGTTCTGTGGTTAATACATTAAGACCAAAAGATATTAATAGTAGAACTACTTTTGTTAGAATGTGTTCCAACAAAGAAGAAGTTGATAATATTGTTATATCTGGCGGAGAGTTGGGTGAAGATGGTTTATTAAAATTCGGAACTGATTTATATGCTAGTAGAGCTGCAGATGGCGGAGGAAATCAATTTAGACCAATCGGTGGAGTAAAAGATATATCGGTAGAGTATAAAGGTGGCTTTAAAGCTATAAGACAATGTACTGTTAATTGGATGGTTAATTCTTTAGGTGATTTACAAAAATTAACACCATATTTTTTAAGTGTTGGTAAAACAGTGGTTGTCGATTGGGGGTGGGTAAATTCTAATGCTGTTGGTTTTGAAGTACCGCCATTTATAACCAAATCTGCTGAGGGTAAATTTGAAGTAAATCAATCAATATTTGCAAACCCACAAGAAAAAATATTAGATATGAAAGGCGATTATGATGCTATCGGCGGATATGTTAGTAACTTTTCATATGATTTAAGACCAGATGGGGGGTTTGATTGTGTAACTACTATTATAGCACTAGGTGCAAATTTATTTGATATACCATTAGATAAAGGAATCAATGCTGCTGGTTCTCTTATGTTTGATACAAATTCTAAGGTATATGTTCCACCAGACAATTTAGTAAACGCTACGATTAATTTAAAAAGAATTATTTATCACGATATATTTGGATTAGAATGGATTTCAGATTATGACCTAAAATCTCAAGATGTTTATGCGGACAGAGAGACTTTTCTTTTTGGCGAAGGTGTAGATAGTTTGAAAGAAAAAACAGGATTTGGTAGAAAAGAAATAGAGTACTTCGCTTTATTTGGAAAGGATGGTGCTAATGCTGTAAGAACTAAAATCGGCCAACCGGCTGATGGATTTAAAAACGTTTTTCCAAATAATGGAAAAGGATTAGAAAATTATAAAGAGTTTATAATACATCAAGGAAAAATGAATTCATCGGGAGGACAGGTTGCTGTATTTGTAGACAATCAAGAATCACCAAATGTAATGATTCAAACAGATTATGATTTTGAAATACATTATTTTGTAACTTGGGCTTGGTTTGAAGATCAGTTTCTAAATAGATATATTTCTTTTATGGCTGGTGAGGATGATGCAGCAAAATTAACATTTAGAAGTTTAGATACAGTATTACACAATTCCAAAACCGATCCTAATAGAATTGGAGAACCCATATCTACTGAATATTTAAAAAAACAAATAGACGCTCTTACTAGTTTAAATAATTTTTCAGCTAAAAGACAATTCTTTGCAAAGCAAGGAATTTACTTAGATGCTGATATTGATTCTACCAATTTCAATGATATTTTAAAAGTACCTGCTTTGATAAGAAATCCACCATTTTTACATCCTATAGACCCAAACAGATTTTTTATAAAAGAAACATTACCAACAGACAATATTAGTGATTATGGTAGTAAAAAACCAGATAATATAAATATGACAAAAACGAGAGCTATAAAAGCAAGAAGAAAGTTGAAATCTTATGAAGCTATTGCATCAAATGAAAATATAAGACCATTTTCATATGAGGGTGATACTGATAATGTAAAGCCAAAAGGAGCTTTAAGAAACATTTGGATAAATATTAAGGAAATACAAAAAGCCTTTGGTGTATCTGCAGCTGATGCTCCTGTACAAGATGAGGGTAATGTATCTCCACCTGGTACATTAGAAAATGGTGTAAAAAAATTACTAAACCAAATGAATCAGAATTTTAATAATGTTTGGAACTTTGACATAGTTACAGATCCGTTTGATTCTACTAATATAAAGGTTATTGATAAGAAAACTTCAAATGTAAACAGACCAATCTACACAGTGTTTAAAGAAAACTCACATGCAATTGATACTCAAGGAATCTATAAATTTCCAGCCTTTAATGTTGGTAGCATAGTTAAGAGTCAAAATTTAGCATTTAAAATACCAAACGCTATGGCTGTAAGTGCTTTATATGCCTCAAATAAAAACAAAGGTATGACAAATGAAAGTGAATACAATGGTTCTGAAATAAGCAAGTTGTTCAGAACTGATGAAATCGTAGAAGGCTCCGATCCTTTTAAGGACAAATATTTAAAAAGTTTAAAGAAAAGTTTTCAAAGCGGAGATCATAATATAGACAACAATGTACCATTTACAGCGACAACTATTGGTAGTGAACATTCGAGCTATAATTCTAAAATAATAAGAGGAAATACTAAGGGTTCTTTTAATGTTTTAAAAACATTATGGGATAGAAATTGGTGGAAAAGATGGGTGTCCGGAAACAAATCATCAAAAGAAGCAACCAGTACAGGTACTACGAAGTCAGAACCACCAAAGGAAAGATTAAGGCTTGTTTTTGATGAAGATAAAAAAGGTAATAAAATTGAAAAAATGATTTGGGAAATCGAAACGGACAAAGACAATAAATCAAAAGCAGGAACAAATGTTTATGGACTAAATCCTAGCAGAAAAGGTGGTTATTATAATTACGATGAAAAATTAAATAAATTTGTGTTATTGGATGAAGCTAAGTACGCTTTAAGGAGTTATTTAAATGATTCAGGTGGACGAGGAAAGTTTAGTTCAGATGATATTATTCCAGCAGAACTTGCTTTAGAGATAGATGGTACTGGTGGAATTATGCCAGGCGATATTATTCAAACCGATTATATTCAACCCAAATATAATTTAGAGATTTCCAAAGATGAAATAAGTTTAGGACCGCAAGTTTATTTCCAAATTTTTGGTTTAAATCAAAAGGTAGATTCTGCTGGTTGGACTACAGAAATAAATACAAAAATGAGGTACAATTCAATTCCAAATGAAAAGGGATTGAAATTAGAAGAGGTAAAAACTAAACCTATAGAAGCTCTTACAGTTACACCAAACTCACCTGCTAAACCACCCGAACAACCAGGCGTAATAGGACCAGATTCTGCATTTAGTGGTTTTGGTTTAAATAACACGTTTACATTACCACCTTTAGAAGCCTATAAACCAAGCGCAGATCCAGAAGATTATGTAGAACCTTTGCCTGAACAAGAAGAATTGCCGATTGAAGAACCTGCTGAAGAAGTATTTGAGTCAAGAGTAATAAATAATGGTATACCTCCAGAAGATGAGGGAATAGATACACCAGTTCCCGAACCAGCACAGGAAATAGAAGTAAAGGTGCCTGAAAAAGAAATGGAAATAATAAGAGTTATTAAAAGTCCTGGACAACCACGAATGGTTGTGCCAGTAGTAGTTAAAACAGTTAAACCACCAAAAACTGCAATAGAAGAAGTTACAGTAATGGAAATATCTGAACCAGAAGTTGCTTATGTAAAGCTTCCGAAACCAATTCCAAAGCCAACGCCACCGGCAACACCACCGGCACCAACACCACCTAAGATAATGGAAACGCCTGTACAAAAAGTTAAGAGAGAACAGAAACAAAAAGCACCTAAGCGTAAATCTAACCCAGCACCAAAAAAGACAACTTATAAAAAATCAGGCACACAGAATAATCTTATATACAGAGTCATACCACTTTGGAGACCTAAATATTCAAGTACTCAAAAGCAACGTGATAATGGCGATTATAAGCAAGAAGTATTTTATGGTGAAAATAATGGAGAGACACCAGTCCCGTGGCAAGTAAGGCAAAAGTTTTGGGATGATAATATAGAACCACAAAATTCAACTGGTCAATCAAATATTACTATTGTAGGTTTAAATGAAGCTGCGCTATTAGCTAGTGCTAGATTTTTTAATTCAACGTATATAAAAAAATACGATAATAGGTAAGGAGTAGAGGAATGGCACAAGCATCGCCTGACGAAGTACAACAAGCAGAACAAACCCAACAAGTAACTACAGTAAATACTGAAGCTGCTCTTCTGATGGCTAAGATTAATGAGTCACGTAGGCAAGGTGTAAGTTTAAATAATCCAGTTGTACAAAGAATTAATAATAACACCACAAGAGTAGAAAAGGGGTTTGTAACTGATAAGTTTCAGTTTAAAGATAGAAAAGGTAAATTTGTAAAAAAAGGAAAACCTTATCATATTCATTATACAAAAGATTTAAATGTACATTATATGACTTCAGCTGAACATAATGTATTTAGCGAACTTATTTTTCCAATAGATAATAAAATTAATATAGTTGGGTATTACAATACTTTGAATCAACAAGAACCTATATTATTAAAAGGTAATATAGTACCACCAACAGAAGCTGATTATAACGCTGGGTTTATGATTAGAAGTTTTGCTAGAAAGACAAACGATGAAAGAAAAGTTCCATTTGAAATAAAAAGCGATGATGTACAAACTTCACCTTTATACGATTACCTTAATTTAACCTGGTACTTAACAGGAACAGCAGAATCAGTTGAATTAGCTAATCGTAGAAGAATAGAATTAGCAGCTGAAAGCTTTTCAAATATAGCTGGATTACTCAGCCCTTTTCAGTATTTTAGAAAAGTTGTTAATTTATCACCTGAAGAATCAATAAGAGAAAGATTGGGTGAGTCTCCGACAGAAACAACTCAGACACAAACACAGACACAAACACAGACACAAACACAGACACAAACACAGACAACATCAAATCAGGCTCAAGGAGCTGGTGCTGCTACAGGTCCTCCACCTGGAGTAATGACTGGTGGAGCCGGTGGAAGTGGATATTAATTTACATTTTGAACTTTTAATCTAATATATATTATAAAATAAAAGGTTATTATATATGAAAAGTCAAGTCTTAGACAAAGGCTTTATTGATGTCGTAGATTCATTAGGTAATGATCTAACAGTCGTCAATTCTGCTAGAGTATCATTCGGTAAAAGAAAAACAAAATTTGATAAATCAGACGAAAGGTTAGTTAGGTATTTAGCTAAATACAAACACTACTCTCCATTCAGACATCTTCAAGTTCAATTCCACGTCAAAGCACCAGAGTTTGTAATGAGACAATGGTATAAACACGTAGTTGGTATTGAAACAACATCCAATAGTTCAGCTAAAGACCACGCTTGGAATGAGATAAGTGGTCGTTATGTACCCGTATCCGATTACTATGAGCCATCAGTTTGGAGAAAACAATCCGATGATAATAAACAAGCATCAGAGGGTGTATTGGATGACTTACAGCAGAAGAGAATGACAAGTGCTTATAATGAGTATATGAGACAAGTCGAAATGACATACGATAGAATGATTAGCGCTGGTATGGCTAAAGAGCAGGCTAGAATCATTTTACCACTTAACCAATATACCGAAGTTTATTGGACAGCATCATTTCAGGCGGTAATGAATTTTATTGAGTTAAGAAACGAAAAGACATCACAATGGGAAATACAAGAGTACGCTAAGGTATTGTTAGAATCTATGAAAGAGGTATTTCCAAAAACCACCGAATTGTGGTCTGAAGCTCATGGCTGGAAATAATGTTAGATGGCTTATATGTCTTTGATGATTTTTATGAAAATGCTGATGAGGTTAGAAACTACGCTCTTACATTAGACTTTAATGTAAAGGGTAATTATCCAGGTGTTAGAACCGAATCATATTATAAAGAACATCATACTTACTTAAAGAAGTTTTTTGAAGATTCAATTATCAAACGAAAAATAAATTATTGGCCAGAGGAATACAATACTTCTTTTCAGTATACAACAAAGAAAGATAAAACTTGGATACATCACGATCAAACAGAATGGGCTGGTGTTCTATATTTAACACCTGATGCTCCTGTAGAATCCGGTACATCCTTTCACAGACACAAAGATACAGGTATTTATTATTGGGATGGAACAGAGGATACTGATTTAGAAACTAAAAACAAAGAGGAGTGGGAAGAGACAGCATATATTGGAAATATCTATAATAGGTTAATTGTTTATAGAGGTGGTTATTATCATCGTAGTAAACTTCCTGGATTTGGAACAGATAAACAAAGTGGTAGACTATTTCAAACATTCTTTTTCGATGCAAATGATGAGTGAAAAAACTTTATCTATAGTAGTAGGACACCCAAACAATGAAACTCAGATTTCAGCGATGGATAATATTGTAAATCAATTACGAAAATTGCCAAATGATATTTTAATATGTACTCATTGTGAAATACCAGACTTCATAAAAGAAAAGGTGGACTACACCATAGTAGATTTAGATAATAATCAAAAAATAACAAAAAAAGATTTACCCTATGCTCCATTTAAAGGTAGAATAAAAAATATTAAAACCGATGTATCAGATGAAGAGTTAGGTAAAAAAAATATTTACGACCAAAATTATATTGGTTTTGGTACTTCTCAAGGTTATTGGGATGATTATAGGGGTATAAGATTTAAGGCTGCTATGAGACCACACCCTTGGCATTATGCTGCTTTAAAAAATGTTGAAAATGGAATTAAGTTTGCTAAAAAGAATGGTTATAAATATTTTAATTATATGGAAGCTGATTTTAAATTACACGATGAAGAAGTTGATAATTTAAAAAAAGTAAGAGATAAATTAATTGACAGTAACAAAAAATTATATTGTATTTATTATAATGACAACATCCACAAAAACAATGAACTGATATGGGGAATCAGTATGGAACTTTTGATTGGTGAAGTAGACTTTTTTCACGATGTTATTAGGTGGCCTGATACTTTACAAAGGTTTAAAGATAATTGTTTTGCTTTTTTCTTACAGACAGTAGCTCCCTATTTTACTTGGGCACAAGAACTATCCATAGAGGCTTATGTTTATGAAAACATTAAATGGGCTCGTAAATTAGATTTATTGTATAATGAAACAGATGATATTTTAGCTGTAAATCGTAGTCACAGCGAACCTCATTGTAGTCAATTCCCAAAATCTAAATTAAATACCAGCGTCACATCAGAACATACTGCTATTGTCACATTGGTTGTTGATAAAAATAATATAGAAAGAGCAGGTATTTTTTGCTTAGCTAGAAGGGGTGGGAATCCTGTTCGCTATCAATATATTCTAACAAAGGATGGTGTTATACAATTTTGTAAAGATACATTACCAGAACAGTGGGTGGATGGTAATTACTTTTTTGAAGAATTTTATTTAGACAGGAAAAGTCAGTATAGGTTACAAGTAATTGCACCTGATGGTGGTGGGGTGTCGAAACTTCACAAAAAATTGATATACGAACAAAGCTTTACAGTTAGTGAGTTAATAAATTATACAAATGGACAAAAAATGTTTCCTTGTGAGTACGAATATACAAAGTGAAGTATGTAGAAGAAATTCCCGAAGAATGGAAAGCTGAAGCTGATTTTTGGACTAGCCATCATTATCTTTTTTCACCACTTTTCTCTGAAGAAGAATGTGATAAGATTATTGCCATTGGAGAACGATTGGAAAAAGAAAATGCTACTATTACACATAAAAATAGTAGTTATGAAAATACAAGAAACTCTCAAGTTTCTTGGATGCCATTAGCTAGAGAAACAAAGTGGATATATGAGTGGATTTGGGCTTCGGTTGAAAATACGAATCATTGGAAATTGGATATAAGAGGATTTTATGAGACTCTACAATATACAGTATATGACTCAACGGATGGTGTAACAAAGTATGATTGGCATACCGATACAGGACCGGGCAACAACCATAGAAAAATTAGTCTATCAATACAACTTTCAAATTCTGATGAATACAGTGGTGGTGAATTTGAATTAGAAAGAGGTGGTATTTTAAATACGCCTAATTATTTAAAAAAAGGTCATACTATTATGTTTCCATCTTTACTTAGACACAGAGTATTGCCAATTACAAGCGGTATTAGAAAATCATTAGTCGTTTGGGTAGCAGGTCCTCACATAAAATGAAAATAATAGAATCACATAAAGAGTGGAAAAGTTTTATGAAAGAGTTTAAAATTAGTAACTCTGTTGTACTTCCAATTCAATGTGACCCAAACGTACATCCAATTAAAACAGAATTGTGTTTATTATATGTTAGGTTACTAGATGGTGATACAAAAGAATATGTGTTGCCGTTTCGTCATTCGGATGCTATTAATTTAGAACATAAATATATTGAAAAGACTCACACATCAAAAAATGTTTATACTTATGATAAAAAAAAGCTATTACATTTCTTAGATTGGGAAAACGTATTCGATGTTCAGATGAATTACTATTTAGAAAATAATGCCCCTTTAACAATTGATGAAGTAACTACGAGTGCACATAGATATTTTTACAGTACACATTATAAGACACCTAATATAAATTGCGCAGTTCCTTTGATGAAACACATTCAGTATTGTAGGAGTCTGATAGATGAAAAGATTAAATTGGCTGCTATGTTGGGCGATAAGAACACAGAACCTATATTTAAAACTTATAACCTTGATGTGTTAGAAAATTTACAGAAGATAGAAAGTAATGGACTAAAAATTATAGGAGATATGGTGTATTCAGAATACAATCCATATACCGCTACAGGCCGCCCATCAAATAGATTTGGTGGTATGAATTTTGCTGCTCTTAATAAAAAAGATGGTAGTAGAAAGAAGTTTATCAGTAGGTATGGTAAAGATGGTATGTTAATTGAAATGGACTATGATGCTTATCATTTAAGATTGATTGCCGATGTAGTAGACTATCAGTTTCCAAATGGTTCTGTACATAAACATATGGCTAAATTATATGGTGTGGGTTATGATGAAGCTAAAGGGCTGTCATTTCAGTATTTATATGGGCATATACCTGATGATGTTATAAAAAGCAATCCATTCTTCAAAAAAGTTCAAAAATATATAGATCAGATTTGGAATAACTATAAATCGAATAATTTCATAGAATCTGATATTTATAATAAGAGAATATACAAAAAGAATTTATCTGATATGAATAAGAATAAAGTATTTAACTATCTTATTCAGCTGATGGAAACAGAAAGTAATATGAGTATGCTTACAAAATTACTACCTAAAATAAAAGGTTATAAGAGTAAATTAATTTTGTATAATTATGACTCATTTTTATTTGACTTTCACATCAAAGATGGATTAGAGTTTATAAAGATGGTAAAGGGTACTATTGAACAAAAGAAGAAGTATCCTGTGAAAATAGCAAAGGGATGGAATTACCACGAAATGAAAGATATTACGAGGAAATTTAAATGATTACAGACTTAAATGAAATATTAGTAGAGTGGTCTTACCGCACAAGCGATGGTAAGCCTGATGTAAATAACAGCGCTAAACTTATTTTATTAGAAAAGGTATTAGATGACTTCGGTTGGAGCAGAGAAGCAAGGGCTGAGTTGTTAGGTACTCTAATGGAAGCACCCAAACAGAAAGGTGATAAGATAGATCCAGAAACTAAGGTAAAATATAAAATAAAAGACAAAGATGGTAAGGATGTCGATAAGGAAACTACTTACAAATCTGCTATAAGTAGAGAGAAAGACTCTCCAGCGTATATTGCAGCAAAAGCACTACAGAACGATGGTGGTGATAAGAAAGATGGTGAGAAGTTAGATGAACCAAGTGAGTTTGATAGAGATGTAGATTCTAATAAAGGTATTGATCCTGGCTTTAAGAGGGGCGGAGATAAAGAAAAGGATGATGAAGAAAAGGATGATGAAGAAGAGGAAGGTGGAGATGATTTACCAAAAGGCGCACCCGAAATAGATATAGATAAAACTACAGATACAGAAGTAGGTGCTAAAGTAAAACCTTTTATAGAAAAGACATCAAAAACAATTTCTGAATTAGTAAAGGCAGGAAAAACAAAAGAAGCTAAGGCTCTTGCAAAAAATATTATAAAGAAATATCATATTACACAACAGTTATACTTACAACCTGATAAGAAAGGTCTTGGTAAAATTAAGATTGGTACTAAATATAAAAACTTTATGGGCGGTAAGACTCCCCCTACCCCCTATCAAAAAAAGATAATCGATGCTATAGAGTCGGCGGGGGTTAAAGTGCCAATAAGGAAAAAAGGGATTAGTCCTACAACAATGGCGCCAAATCAAGTACACGGAAATTTTGATGTAAAAGGAAAGCCTCAGTTTAAAAAAGGAAACGTAAAAACTATTAAAAATAAAAAGGGTGAAACTATAGCTAAAGAAATTCGGATAGCAGATAGAAATTTTACTATAAAAGTTAATCCAGATGATGAACTTAGTATATTAAGGTTGGCAACTTTACCTGAAGGTGATGTAGATTTTATTGATATAAATTCAGCTGATACACCAGAGGGTAGAACAGAATGTATTGTAAATGCCACCAATAATCTTGTTAGTACTTTTTCTAAAATAGAGGAAAAAATAACAGATGATTTTAATAAAGATATTGCAAAACAATTAAAAGAAAAAACAATGGAACTTCAAGAGTTAGAAAAAAAGAAGAGTGGTGTAGAAAGCGAGGAAGAAATTGAATCACTTCAAAAGGAGTTTTATGAAAAGGGTTTAGAAATTTTAGAAACTACAAAAGTAAAAAATCCCACACCTAAAGGTGTTAATGAATTTAATAGTATGGCCGCTTATATATCAGAAACTATTGAGGCTGCAGGATATTTAAATCGAGGAATTGAAACCTACATACCTGCTTCTGGTAATTTTGAAACCAACGATGTTTTGCCTTTTATAAAGGGTAATGCACAACCAACAACTGTTTCTAATGATGGTATGACAGCCGATGAAATGAATATGTATTTAAGAGATGAAGATAGTTTGGATCCCGCTGGTGCCTCAGTTAAATTTGCAGGTGGTGGTGCATCACAACTTTTAAGTAGAATTGAAAAATCTACTTTTAAGGATAAAGATGTAACGATGATGATTAATGGAAAAGAAAGAAAAGGAACTAAAGAATTATTAGTTGGATTGACAGAAACTTACAAAAATCTTTTTCCTGATACGGGCGCCCCACCAAAACCACTTACTGATGAAGAAATCGAAACTATGATGGGAGAAAGTAGACAAGCTTTATATGAATTTTATCCAGAAATGAAAGATAATCCTGATGCTGAAAAATATTTTATCGATAAGATTGCGGGTTCTGTAAAAAAACAATTAGATAGATTAAATCAAGATAGACTTGCAAAGGGCGAGGGATATGACAATGCTGTAAAAAGAATGGAATTGTATCATTATAGTCAGTCTGTACTTGCAATAGTACACAATCACCCTGAAAGAGGACTTAAAGGACAGGGATTTGCTAATTCCGATTACGCAAGTAGAACAGTAAAAGGAAAAGTTAAAATAGAGAGAATACACTCAAATGGTGTAGACACACTTGCATACGCAGGTTTGGATATTGATATGGGATATACAGTCAGTAATTCTGGTAAAATTACACCAACAAACTCATATTCCAGCAGATTGAAACATACAAACGTAACTGATGACTTAATCAAGAAGCTGACAAACAAATGAAAACTCAACTACTCTGCACATTCACTCAAAAAGATAGGCTAGAAGATATTCTAGAACTTATCATATTATGTAATGATATAGTCTATGATAAGATATATGTATTTCAAAATGTCAAAGAAA
>Ga0209634_1002681_pt1 | contig 12373 bp, 19 predicted proteins | sample LinPmetageLP40_FD_184043 | JGI IMG/M metagenome (GOLD analysis project Ga0209634, IMG submission 184043) | Marine viral communities from the Pacific Ocean - LP-40 (SPAdes) (version 2) | ecosystem: Environmental > Aquatic > Marine > Oceanic | place: Pacific Ocean | collected 2010-08-26 | reverse complement strand
TTAATTAAAATAAAGGTTATATGTTAGATTTAAGTATTCAAGACAAGTTTGATGGTTTAGGTAAAGTAGATGAATTGCGTAATGCAATTGGTGAAAATTATTTAGGTAACAATGAGTTACTAAATGTAAGTAAAAATGGTAATCGTTGTATCGTTTTAAGAGATAATCAGAAAGTAAGTGAGCCTAGTTGGTTAACTTGGAATAGAATGTTCTCTTAAAGTAATGCACAGGAGGCTTGGCTACCCGAGATAGCCTTCGTATATTTAGGGTATATTAATAAATTAATTAAAATAAATAAAGGTTATGTTAAATTTAAACGAAGTGTTAGAATTCATTAAAAATTCAGATTCACAGGAGTTCAATCAAATTAGAAATGCAGTTGCTGTTAGAAAATCAGAACTTGCATATGATGCTAAATCATCATTTAGAGTAGGAGATACAGTTAGTATTGATCATAAAAAAATGTCTTCTAGTGAAATATTTAGAATTATTAAAATTAATACTAAAAACATTAAAGTTCAAGGTGATAGAGGTTCATATACCGTTGCACCAAGTTTATTAATTAAAAAATAAAAGTTATGTATAATTTAAATAAAGATGCTATTACAAATATCCCCACCTTTTTTAGTGGGGCTAGTTCAAAACCAATAGTTACATTAGATGTTGCTAAAGAAAAAACTATAGAATATTTTACTAAAAATTATGATTTTAATACTAAACTTAAAAATTATATTTTAAACGTAAATAAATGTAAAAGTGTTATTTCACTACAACAATATATATACAATGCTGCCCTTAAAGGTTTTACTATAAAATCTAAAGTTAATATGGCTCAAATATATAAAAATAATTAAAAGTAATGCACGGGAGGCTTGGCTTCCCGGGAGAGAGTTCGTATATTCACGTATAATAATTAATTAAATAAAGGTCATATGTTAGATTTAAACGCAAGTAAATTTTTAAGTAAAAAAGAGTTAAGTGAAATGGCTCCAAGTATTTTCACAATGATACCTTCAAACGAAGTATCAGAAAAGTATACACATATTCCTACTGAAAGAGTAATTGATGATATGGAGTTATTAGGTTGGAAACCTGTTGATGCTAAGGAAGTTAAAGCAAGAACTAAAAATACTCAGGGTGTTCAAAAACACATGCTGGTATTTAGAAATGATGATGTTGTAATTAATGGAGAAGATGGAGATACAGTTTATCCTCAAATATTAATTACTAATTCTCACGATGGTAAAAATGCCTTTCAATTTACTGCAGGGTTATTTAGAATGATTTGTGAAAATGGTTTAGTTATAGCTACAGATGAGTTTGAAGATTTAAAAATGCGTCATATGGGTTATACATTTGAAGATTTACAAGTATTAATTAGAGGTATGGTTGAGAAATTACCTTTAACAGTAGAAGCAATGAATAAAATGAAAGCTGTTGAATTAGAAGAAGATCAAATGTTTAATCTTGCAAAATCATTTCTTGATATTAGAGTAGAAGGTACGCAAAATACTTTTAATAACCAAGCAATTGAGGACGTTTTAAATGTTCAACGTAAAAAAGATGAAGGTAATATGCTTTGGGAAGTGTTTAATAGGATTCAAGAAAATATTATTGATGGTAATTTTGAATATAATACCCCAGGAGGGAAAGTACGTCAAGCTAGAATTATTAAGAACTTCAAACAAGATCAAGACGTAAATAAGAAAATGTTTAGTAAAGCATTAGAATTAGTAGCATAATGAGAAAGTTAATTTACATAACCTTAATAAGTTTCCTTTGGGCATGCAGCCCAGAGGAGATTATTTCACCTTACCCTTGTTTAGGGGGTGATTGTGAAACATTTTTTGAAATAGATCCACTTGTATCGCCTGGTGTGTATCAGGATGATAATGGTTATTGGCATATTACACATAATGATATTCAGTATTTTACTATAAAAGGAATTACTAGCGAATTACACCCTGATTATATGATAAATGGTGTTCCTCAAATTGAAACTATATTTGATTCTGATTATTGGGTATGGATTGATGGTTTAACTTTCACAGTACCGTTATATAGCGTTTTAGGATTTTTCACCAGTGGAGATTACACAAACCCAATTCCTGTTGGTAATTTAACGTATACTATACAGGATATGGCCATAAATCACCCACCACTAAACATAGTAGGTTATTCAATTAACCCAGATGTTTGTTTAGATTGTCCTTATTTTGAAACATTAATTGGTACTAGAAGTAGATATAATACTCATCCAAAACAACAAATATTTTTTGATAATCAAATGGTAGGTGATACTACTAAAATTTTTGTTAAAACTATATTTAATGGAGATATTGAAATAGAAAAAGAATTTAAAATTATATTTGAATGAAAAAATTAACAGTTCAAAAAGCTAAAAAATTTATTCCATTAAAAGAAAATTATGGAAACACGGATTTAGAGCATGCTAAATATTTTACATTAACACCCAGTGAAAAAGGGGACGGATGGGAAAATGTAACGTATTATACAGATAAAAAATATGGTTTGTATGCGGATAAGGGTAATGGGGATCAATGGGTATATGTATTATCAAACCCTTCATCTCCTGGTTTGTTAAAAATAGGATATACTAAAAAACAACCAGAAGAAAGAGCTAAACAAATATCATCTGCAACAGGTGTTGCTCTGCCTTATAAAGTAGAATGGGCTTATCAATGTTTTAATGGTGAAACTGTTGAAAGAGAAGTACACCATAAATTAAAGTCACAAAGAATAAATAATAATAAAGAATTTTTTCAAATTAGTTTGGAAGAAGCAAAAGAAGTAATTAACTTAATAGGAAATAAATTTAAATAGTATGAAAGAAATTAAATTAACACCAGAGCAAATTCTAAATAATCAAAAATCAGAATTAATTAGTGATTTAGTAGCAACATCAACTGTAATGGATGAATTATGGAGATACCACCCAGAAAATCCTAATAAACAAGATGTTGTTAAAGAATATGGGGTTTTAGAAAAGATAAAATTAGGTATTGAAAAAGAATTATCGGACTTAGAATAATTTACTTACATATGTATAATTGATGAAAGAATTCAATGCCAAAGTTGTAGAAGAATTAGGATACGAAGCTAGTCGTTTGGGATTCTTTAAGCAATGGCAAGAATTAAGCTCATCAATTAGTAGGACTGAAGATGTAAATTTATCGGTGGCTGCAGAAATGGCATTTAAACGTTTAAATTTAATGGGGAGTGAATAAAGATAAAATTTTTGGATTATTTGATAATGATTTAACTGTCTCTAACAGTCAACATGATTTATCTACTTTTAATGCTAGTCCTTATCATAAATTAGGAATGTTTACTAAATTGATTGTTAATCATTTTGTATTTCACCATAAATTAGAAAAATTTCTTCAAAAAGAACAACCTTCTTATAATTCTGAATCAACACGAGAAGCATCTTCTTTTGTAATATTTAATAGAGCTTGGGGGTATCTTAAACAAATTAATATAGATAATAAAAATCATAAATTTGCTATATTAGAATTTGACCCAAAGATTTTAAATAAAACTTTAAAAAGCGCACTTTTATACTTTCAAGATAGAGAAGAATATGAAAAATGTGCACATATATTTAAGATTCAACAACTCTTAAAAGAAAGAAAAAAATAACTAGGCTATACAATATATTCTACGTACCTTAGTATTACAGGGTTTTGGAAAAATGGAATAAGAGGGGTTGGTAATAAAGTAATAACAAAGGGGTAAAAGATATCCTGTTTTTAATATAAATAAGTCATGAGAAATAGAAATTTAGTATTTAAAAAATTAGATACATTAGAGACAACTCTAATAGTACTTCAGCAAATTGTAAACCGTCAAGCGGACATTAAAACCTATACAGCTAATATTGGTAAAGCACAAAGTATAGTAGAAGAATTAAAAGATATGGTTGAAAGAGAACCAATGGAATCTAATGAAATGAATAGAACAAGATAAAATAAATAAAGGTTATGAAATTATCAGCAGAACAAATCCAATCAAATTGGGAAATATTTAACAACAACATCAACGATCATGTTACAGGCGATCGTAAACAAAAATTATTAGACTTCTATAAAAAATATGAAGAACGAATAATATTAATGCCCGCATCACATAAAAAAGAATACCATTCAGCATTCCCAGGTGGATATGTTGACCATGTAAATAGAGTTGTTGATGCATCTTTAAAAATGTATGGTGTTTGGGAACAGTTTGGAATGGATACATCTACATTTACTATTGAAGAATTAGTTTTTTCTGCTATTAACCATGATTTAGGTAAAATGGGAGATGAAGAACATGAATCTTACATCCCTCAGACTGATCAGTGGAGACGAGATAAATTAGGTGAAGAATATATGCATAACAAGAAAATTGCTTTTGCTGCTGTACCTGATAGAGGGTTATTTTTACTACAATCCCACGATATCAAATATACATTTAATGAGATGTTAGCTATCCAAACACATGATGGTTTATATGATTCGGCTAATGAAAAATACTTAAAATCCTTTATGCCAGAAACAAAACCTCGCACGTCTTTACCATTTATATTGCATCAAGCTGATATGATGGCGGCACGTATTGAATTTGAGGTTGAATGGTTACCAAAGTTTTCACAAAATAGCGTGGCGGCGCCAAAAAAGAATTATACATTGTCGAACAACATAAAATCATCCAAATCCAAGGCACTTAATACTATATCAAGCCCAGGATTAAAGAATATGTTAGACAGTTTATGATATTAGAAATAATAATAGGAATTTTAGGTTTTTTAGTCGTTATCTTAGGATATACGACTTTTAACCTTTTGAGAAAAAATGAACAAGCAGAAGACATTGTCCTATCTCAATCCGAATTTTTAAGTAGAATGTCTTCAACTGTAGAGGATTCACAAAAACGCTTAGATGAAATAGATGAAAAAGGCGCATTTAAAAGTGATGATGAAATAGGTTGGTTTTTTAATGAAATAAAGGTTTTACAAAAAGGTTTATCTCAATTTAAGACTAATTCCTAATTAATGGTAAGAAAAAGAAGAAAAAAGAGTAAAAACTACTTTACTCAAGAGACAGAGGACTATATTGTAAAATATAATAACCAGCCAGATCCCGAAATAAGAAGTAAGATATATGAAGCACATATTCATTATCCATTTTTTAAACTAACCCAAAATATAATACATACTTTTAAATTTTATCATACTGAAGTAACAGATTTAGAACATCTTCAACATGAAATAATTACTTTTTTATTATCTAAAATGCATTTATTTGACCCAACACGAGGGGCAAAAGCATATTCCTATTTTGGTACTATAGTAAAACGTTGGTTAATATTATATAATACTAAAAATTATAAGAAAAAAATTAATAAAGTTGGTGTAGACGAACTATCTAAAGAAGGATCATCACATATCTATAGTATTGGTGATGACAGAATTAAAAGTGATTTAGATAAATATGTTGACATATATGTAAACCATGTTGAAAATAATATATTTGAATTATTCCCAAAGAAAAATGATGCCCAAATAGCAGATGCAATTTTAGAATTATTTCGTAAAAGAGAAGATTTAGAGGTATTTAATAAAAAAGCACTTTATATTTACATAAGAGAAATGGTAGATGTAAAAACCCCTAAAATAACTAAAATAGCTGATCAACTTCATGATATTTTTAAATCACAATATATATTCTTTCTAGAAAACGGTTATACTAGATTCTAAACCCCTCCTATATCCATATTTATAACAAAATAACATTATGGGATCACTAGATAATATTGTATTTAAGCAGAAAAAATTTTCAGACATTTTAAGTGAAATATACGATAACCAAAAAAAGAAAGAAAAACAAATTTCTGGCTTAATTTCAGAATTAAAACCACTTATAAATGATATAGGAGATGCTACATTAATTGTTCCACTTATTAAAGAATATATGGAAATTGGCGTTCGTAACGATGAACAATTAATTAAAATGTCAACTATAATACAACGCGCGCTTAACAATAGCTCCAGCGAAGATTCATACGGAATTACTGAAGATGAAAAAGCTCAATTAATGGAAGAGTTAGATAAGCTTAACGAAAATTTCGAGGAAAAAAAAGATGAATAAAACAGGTTTTTCAGCTTTAAATAGTAATTTAAATCCAACATTAGGATCTTCAATTCCTAATATAAATGGGTTAGTTTCTAGTGTTAGAGTAGTAGATATTATATTAGATAATCAACACCCTCAATTTGAGATTTATGGTGAGTGGAATGGTATTGGTACTATTATGTGTGAAGATATTACTATAAATCAATTTGATAAAAAAGATTTAACAATAGCAACTCCTTTATTACCATATCTAAAAAACTATCCCTTAGTTAATGAAATTGTATTATTATTTAGTTTACCTAGTAGAAATATGGGTACTGGTGGTAAAAAGAGTGAATATTATTATTTAAATCCAGTTAATCTTTGGAACCACCCACACCATAATGCATACCCTAGTTCAGTAACACCTAATGAATTACCTACTCAACAACAAAAAGATTACCAATCTATAGAAGGGGGTTCTGTAAGAAGAATCACAGATGAATCAACAGAAATAGAATTAAACTCCCCTGTAGCAGAACCAGGTACTAATGGGGGTACTTTTATAGAAGAATTAAATATACATCCCCTATTACCTTTTACAGGTGATACTACTTTTGAAGGAAGATTTGGCAATTCTATACGTTTAGGAAGTACTTCAAAAACTAAAAATATTTTATATAAAAATAACTGGTCAGAATTTGGTACTAATGGCAACCCAATTACAATCTTAAGAAATGGACAATCACCAGATAGCTCAGATGAAGGTTGGATACCTGTTATTGAAAATATAAATAAAGATTTATCTTCATTATATTTAACTTCCAATCAAAAAATACCATTAATATCTGAATTTAGATCATATCCTGCTATTACAGGGATACAACCTGAAACATTAGGTACCTATAATAGACCACAAATTATATTAAATTCAGGGCGTTTAGTATTTAATACTAATTTGGATAGTATTTTATTAAATTCTCATGTTCATATTGGAATATCTGCTGTAGAAGATATAGGTTTATTTTCAAGAAAAGGTAATGTAAACATTAGAGGTAATAATATAAAATTAGGAGGAGTAAATGCAACTGAAGCTTTAATACTAGGAGATACATTTATGACACAATTTGGAGCGTTATTAGATGCTATGAATTTTTTAGCTGAAGCTATAATAGAAGAACCTAATTTATCTGTTAGTGCTCCAATGGCTGATAATTTAAAATTAATAATTGAAGGGTTTAAGGGACAATTAGGAATTATGTTGTCCAAAAATGTTCAAACTATATAAAAATGGCAAGTGAAGCAGTAATATTACAATTAGCAGGTGAATTTTTAAAGAGTGCTAAAGGTAAAAAACTCTTTGGAGAAGAAATCCCAACAGAAGCTATAAATAAACAAATTCAATCTATAGCAACTAGAGCAGAATTAACTGAATCTGAACTAATGAGTTTAGGTTTTGTAACTGCTGCCAAACAAGGTATAGCACAAGCTAATGTAATAAAATCTCAAGCTGATATTGTAAGTAATACTAATAATATTCCACCTGAAGAATTAAGAAAAATAGGAGTACAATATGCTAATAATCAGGGGATTGAAATTAATGATCTTACTGAAGAAGAAATAGTAAACTATGGTAAAGAACAATTTGTTCAATTTGCTACTGGGTATACTGATGCTATTGATTTTGCTAGTTTAGATATAGATTTACCAAATTTATCAGGACAATTTCCCGAATTAAATTTAAACTTTTTTGGTGAAGGTTTATCTAGAGAAGAAAGAGCTGCCAGAAGACAAAGAAGAAGAGAAAGGTGGAGAGATAGAAAAGATGATGCTCGTGATGCAATTGAAAATGCTAAAGCTGAAATAAGAGCTTTAATTCGTAAACAACAACGAGATTATACTCCAACATTAAAAACATATCTTGTAAGTGGTAAAGTGTATGGTGAACAAGCAGAATTAAATTACAAATGGAAAAGAATAGATGATGATCAAACACTATCCGAATCCGAAAAAAGATCTAAAAAATTAGATGTTACTACAAGTGAAGCTGATGGAGCATTTGGTGGGGTAAAAATCTCAGCTGCTTACCTTCAAATGCCTGATAATTTTACTCCTTTAAATGATGAATTAAATGAAAGAGTAAGTATTGATTCTCCAGATCCTGAATACAATGATTCAACTTTTTCATCAAAAAATGTTTTACCTACAGTAAATGCTGATGTAAGAGAAATAAATCCTTTAGATTTAGCTGAAGGTGTAGAATATTTTCCATATCCTAACACATTAATATTACCACCTTTTCGTATAGATGGTAGGATGTTTATGGATATAAGTTTATATACTTTAAAACTTGAAAATTTAACAGCAAAAGAAATTCAAGCTTTATCACCTAGTGAAAGAAGAGAATATAGAAGAAATGAGGGTGACCAAATAAAAGCAGCCAGACTTGAAGAAAGAGAAGAACTTCAAGAAATAAATTTTGAAGCTACAACAAGCCCCGTAGATGGAAGTTTTAATATTAGTATAAGAGTACCTGTTTTACCTGTAAATGAACGAGCTCTACTTAATTTATATTTAGTTTACACTAAATCAGGTTATGTCCCTAAATACCAACCTATTTTAAATAGAGATAGAACAGTTAAAAGTGATTTATCTACAATTAAAATTACATCAATAGATGTTGAAGTAGAAAGAGCTAAACTACAATATCAAAATGCATCTAATATGGTGCTAAATAAAGCAAAGGTATTAGGTTTATCTGTAATAGAAGCTGCTTTAATTCAAAGAAGAAAATCTGTATTAAGAATAACTAATATAATTAAACGTACTTTATTTCCGGTACTTTTAGGATTACTTATAGAATTTGGTATAACAGCTCTAATTCAAAAGAAACAAAAAACTTGCCCTACTCCTTCTAGATTAAAAGATGTAATAGCTAGAAGAAATAAAGTAGTCAGACAATTAAATAATATATATAAAGGTATAGCAGTAAATACTGGAATAGCAGCTGCTGCTTTAGTACTGGGAGCAGCACTTAAATCAGGTAGAATATCAATAGAAGGATTACCAATCCCACAAGCAATAGGTATTCCTCCTGCTAAAGATTTTGGTGGTTTAATTTCTGCACAAACAACAGCTTTCCAAAATAAATTTACAGGTATAATTACTTTATTAAAAGAATTAGAAGAACAAAATAAAGAATTAAATAGAGAATTATTAGTAGCATTATTATTTGCAGTTGCAGGGTCAATAGCAGCAATTGCTCTTTTAAATGCTATTGATAACTTATGTCAAGAATGTACAACAGATGATAATATTCAATTTGAAGCCTTATCTCAAGAATTAATTGATTTAACACAAGAACAAGAAGAAGATGGTGAACCTTTAATAGCTAATATAAATGGTTTTGAGCTTTCGGTAGAAACAGAAAGGAATGGTTTGAGTGATTTAAAAAGAAGATTTGCTGTTGCAAAAGATACTAGAGGGATAACATTATTAAAAGGAGAACCATCATTTAGCTCAGTGGATCAAATATTAATAGATGAATTAGTGTTCTATATACAACAAAACGATTTAAAAGCAGTTTAAGTTAATATTTATAATAAATCATTACATATGAAAATTAGTCAATTAAAAACTATAGTAAAAGAAGCAGTAAAAGAAGCTATTCAAGATGAATTAAAAGATATTCTTCTAGAAGCAGTTCGTGCTCCTAAACAAATAACCCAACCTATAAATCCACCTACAACCCAACAAACTAGTTTACCTGAAACTGATAAAGTAAAGTTAAGAGAAAATATGATGGGTGTTTTAGATAGTATGAGACCTGGTGGTGGTGGTAACATATCCGCAACAACAAATGATATTCCTTTACAAATAACAAATGCTGATACAGCGGGTCCAAATGGTCAATTACCAGCAGGGAATGTGTCTATGGATCAAATTATGGGATTAATGAATAAAAGATAATTAAATGGCATTTGGTGAAAGAAGAGTATTTCCTGTTGATTTAAATCCAAGAAGAGCTGTAGGTATAAATCTACCTCTTAATGGAGATGCTGTCTTTGACCCAAATTTTACTACTAAAGCTGCTATAAAAAGCAATTTAATTAATTTTTTACTAACTAATCCTGGGGAAAGAATAGCAAACCCACTTTTTGGTGCTGGTTTAAGAGAATTTATATTTACTCAAATCGCTAAAGAAAATCTAGATTTTCTAAAAGAAGATATACAAGATAAAGTAACAGCAGAATTTGATGATATACAATTAGATAATATAGTGGTAACTGAAGAAATTGATTCTAGTACTGTAAAAATACAAATAGATTACTCAGTACCAAATACTAATATCAATGATAATTTAATATTAAATTTTGCATAAATAATGGTAATTAACAGAAACATAAATTATATTAGTAAGGACTTTGCGGATTATAGATCCCAACTTATTAATTTCTCACAAACTTATTTCCCTAATACTTACTCAGATTTTGATGCAAGTTCTATTGGGATGATGTTTATAGAACAAGCATCCTATGTAGGAGATGTTCTTTCATTTTACCTTGATAATCAAGTACAAGAAACTTACTTACAATATGCTAGACAAAATAATAACATATTTGAATTAGCTTATATGTTTAATTATAAACCTAAAGTAACAGGTTTAGCTACAGTAGATATAGATTTTTACCAATTATTACCTGCCAAAACATTATCATCAACTGAAATCGTTCCTGATTATGATTATTCTTTATTTGTAGGAGCAAATACTACAGTATCAACTAGATTAGGTGGTAATTATATTATAGAAGATCCTGTAGATTTTACAGTTTCTAGCTCTCAAGACCCTACAACGGTTAGTATAGCTCAAATATCATCAGGTAATCCAACTTATTATTTACTTAAAAAAACAAGAAAAGCAACCTCTGGAACTATTCAAACTACAACTTTTACTTTTGGAGATTTTCAAGAATTCCCAACAGTAGATATTAATAATGGTAGTATATCCCACATAATAGATATATTTGATACAAATGGAAATGAATACTTTGAAGTAGATCATTTAGGACAAGAATTAGTCTATACTGCATTAAAAAATAGTAATACTAATGATCCTAATAACTACCAAGACAGTGATGATGCTCCTTATTTATTACAAACTAAACAGGTTCAACGTAGATTTGCAACAAGATTTAAATCAGATTCTCAATTACAAATACAATTTGGTTCAGGTAATCCATCAGATACTGATGAAGAAGTTACTCCAAATCCAAAAAATGTAGGTTTAGGATTACCATTTGAAAGAGATAAGTTAACAACAGCTTATAGCCCAACTAATTTTATATTTACAAATACTTATGGTGTTGCTCCCACTAATACAACATTAACAGTAAGATATTTAACTGGTGGTGGTGTTACATCAAATGTACCTGCTAATTCATTAGTAGTCCCACTTACAAGTGGGGTTAAATTTTTAGCAAGTAGTTTAAATGCAACTACTGCTCAATATATTTTTGATTCTTTTGCTACTAACAACCCAGATGCAGCTACGGGAGGACAAAATGGTGATACACTATTAGAAATAAGACAAAATTCATTATCTAACTATAACACTCAGCTTAGAAATGTTACAGCTGATGATTATTTAATTAGAGCTTTAAGTATGCCATCTAAATACGGTGGAGTAAGTAAAGCATTTATACAAAAACCCCTAGTAAATGATACGGGTGCAGATTTAGATTTATATATTTTAACACAAAATACTAATAATAATTTAACTACTACTTCTACAACTCTAAAAAATAATTTAAAAGGTTATTTAAATCAATATAGAATGATAGGAGATACTATTTCTATTAAAGATGGTTTTGTAGTTAATATAGGTGTTGAATTTGAAGTTATTATTGAACCAAACTTTAATAATAATGAAGTATTAAATGCTTGTATTTCTAGATTAATTAATTATTTTGATATAAATAATTGGCAAATTAACCAACCAATTATTATGAGAGAATTATATAGTATAATTGATAATATACCAGGTACACAAAGTGTTAAAAATATTTTGATTGTAAATAAAACAGGAACCAATACCGGATATTCTGAATATGCTTATGATATTAATGGTGCTACTCAAAATGGAGTAGTATACCCATCATTAGATCCTAGTATATTTGAGGTTAAATACCCCACAGATGATATCTTAGGAAGAATAGTAACATTATAAAAAATGGCAGTATATAAATTATTTCCAACTC
>Ga0209634_1002679_pt1 | contig 12377 bp, 8 predicted proteins | sample LinPmetageLP40_FD_184043 | JGI IMG/M metagenome (GOLD analysis project Ga0209634, IMG submission 184043) | Marine viral communities from the Pacific Ocean - LP-40 (SPAdes) (version 2) | ecosystem: Environmental > Aquatic > Marine > Oceanic | place: Pacific Ocean | collected 2010-08-26 | reverse complement strand
TTACTGTTTTAGAACCCAATAACTTCCATCCTTCTCTATCATCTGGATAATACCATTCTTTGATATATATTTTTTTATTATCTTTAGGTAAATCAGTTCTAAAGGAAAACAAAACTTTATATTTATTATCTCTGATTATTTGTCTATCTTTATTTTCATAATTAATACCTCTAAATTTGAATGAAGTAGTAGAAATAGCCTTCCCAAACCCATTAGTTGTCTCAATGGATGTCCATTCTCTATTATTATGATAATAAAATTTTTTAATAAAATCATTATAGTTTGGTAGTTCACTTTTGATACTAAATATTGCTTTTCTATTATTTCCTTGTAAAATTAAATTACTACTTAAAAAACTATATCTTCTTTTGTTAATTATAAAATCTGCTTTTTTTTTTCTTTGTTCATTAATGATTTCATTATCTTTAACACTAAATTCTAACCATCCTTTTTTATCATCAGGATAAAACCATTGTTTATGAGTTAGAGAACTCTTAGTATCTATCATTAATTTAGCTAACACGGGTAAATGGTCAGAAGTTGGATAAAAATTGGCATTTCTTGGTAGTTGTTTTTCAGTCGGGAGATAATTTTCTTTGCTGAATTTAATCTGATCATTGATTAAAATATAATCAGCGGAATGAGTATCTAATATTTTACTACGGGTTCTAAGTGATGTTCTACCTACACAACACGTATTATTTTTTGGTTTGGTTGATTTAACAATTGTTTCTAAAGGTGTTCCTCTAAATAAAGTTAATCCTTTCCAATATTTATTATTATAGTCATTAAAATCAGCTAGAACAATGATAATAGGTTTAATGTAAGTTTCTATAATTTTAGATATATCGGTAATTTCAATTTCTTTATCTGATTTTTGATTAAGATCCAGTCTACCAACATTACGGCCACGAGATTTAAATATATAATTACTATTCATGTTAGGTATTTTATATCCTAATTTATCATTTATAGATTTTGATAAATTTTTTTCTAAAAATTCTATAGGAGATCCTTTTGAGGGATCGGCGTGAATATTATGTAAATTAATCATAATACATTTTTTATCTATTTTTTCTAAATTAGTTAGTATTATATGAAAAGGTCTTGTTCCTATTTTATCAATAATAACCGCATCAATTTTAGAAAATTTACTTACCTTCATAAATGATGCCATATCTTCTACACCTAGAGAACCATTTAGAGACCAAAACCCTCCGGCTAATTCACTAATTTGTTCATAAATTTTATCCCAATTAGAACTTTCTTGAGTAGCAATAAAATCTACTTTATCCTCTAAAATAGCCTTGGATAAATATTCTGTAACATTATTTAGACATATATTTCTGCCTTCTTTTTTTCTAAGTTCTTTACAATACTCTGCTAAAAATTTTGCGGATTTATTATTTCTTGCTCCGTTTTCGTCTGATTTCATAGCACCAAAAGATATGTTATAACTGAGTACATTCATTTAATATGTAATATACATATTTAAAATAATTAAGTAAAATTATATAAAGTATATAATTTATTTAATATTTATGATTGACGAAAATTCTTGTTTGATATCAACCGATACACATTTAAGACAAAAAAATTATACCACAGGTGAAAATAAATATTATTGGAGAATTCTTATACTTATCGGTATATATTATTTACTTCCATCATTTCAATTTATATTTTTTCAGGCCCATGATAGTAATGTACAATGCCATTATAATTTAAAATGTAAACATGATTGGTTAGGAATTCCAGCATTTAATAATATTATATCAAACATATTTTATGTAATATTTGGTATTGCTTTTCTTATAATAGTAAAATTAAACGAAAAAAAATATACAGATGGGGTTCAACAAAAAGGAGTAAATAAAAATATATCTTTATACTATTCTTTAGGAATTACACTTGTTCTTGAAGGAATATGTTCAAGTTTATTTCATACCTGTCCTTCTGTACTTAATTTTCAATTTGATACATCTTTTATGTTTATAGGAACTTCTCTTATGTTTTTAACATTATATTCAAAAAGACATACTATACTTCCATCTCCTATGAAATTCTATTCATTTTTATCATGTATAGTATTTGTAAACATTCTACCATTATCGGGGACAAGTAATGGAAACGAATTTTGGTTTTGGTTTATTATTTATATACTTATTTCTTATTTAATGATAATTGGTTCGATATTTGTCTATTATGGAGAAGAATATGACTTTGATGTTAAATCTTTATTAATATTTATTAAAAAAATAAAAAGCCTAAAACCAAAGGATTTACCTAAATTTTTATTATTATTAGCAATAAACAGTTTTACAATTGGAATGTTAATATTTGGTGGATCATATAAACCTGAATTTACTACTTGGATGTTATTTACCTTTTTAGCTAATTTACTAATATATTATGTCTTTTATGTTATACAGAAAATTAAAAATAAAGAGCAGATTGGCTATAAAATTTGGTTTGCACTTCTAATTGATAATATTATTTTAATTACTGCTATGATATTTTTTGAAACACCTGTATCTGATAAATACCTAACACCAGAAGAATCACAAAAACTTAATATGCCATGTACATTATTCAATTATTGGGATTACCATGATATTTGGCATATATTTTCAGCATTTGGATTGTTTATATTTATGGTTATTTCATTTTTTCTTGATGTTAATTTAAATAATATTGAATATAGTGAACTTGTTAAATTTTAAATATACATATAATGTAAATGTCTAGTTCTATAAATCTTGTATTATATTCTCATAATGAACCTTTTAATTCAACAAAAAAAAAATTAATAGAAACAATTAATAAATTTACTAATAGAAAAGTCATAATTCATGATTATAATCTAGATAGAATCAAAAAAATATCTTGGTATGATAAAATTAAAGAATTACCAGAAGTTAATTGCATAAGTGGAAGAAATGGAAGAAGGGATGGATATTATAATTGTTGGAAATCATTTATAGTAAATGAAGTATATGAAAATATGAATGATAGAGATATATTATATTATGTAGATTCATCACAATATTTTAGAAATGGATTTACTGAAAATGTTGATAAATTATGCGATATTGTTTTAAAAGAAGGAATAATAGCAGGAAGTGTTGGTAAATATTTAAAAAATAATAGTGATGAATGTTGTAATAATATAAATATATGGAATAAAATTATTCCTAATAATAATAATAGCGATTATTTAAATAATATGCATGTATTAAATTCGTGGTTTATATTAGTTAAAAATAATATTAATACTATTTTTTTAAATGATTGGAATTATTGGTCTGTATATAAAAATAATGAATTCATAAATCCATTAGTTACATATCATCATACCGCTGATCAAAGTATTTTTAATATTCTTGTCTACAAATATAAGTTTAAAGTGTTTTATCATGAAACCATTAGTCACTGCGAAAATAAGGACCACAATATTGCATTAAAAATTATAAATAATAGTAGAATCACCTTTGAACAATATTTTATTAATTTATAATATAATAGTATAATGAATACACATAAAAATAAGTAAATCTAAAAATATATAGATTAGGTAGACGTTTTAAATATTCAAGAATAAAGATATGTAAAAGATAATATTTCGAAATATGATAATTTGTCCATATTGAATAGTTAATGATAATTAAGTTTTAATGAATTAATATTTAATTAATATTAGAGAAAATATTTAAACTTATAATTTTGAATAAATATAATAAATGACCCTTTCTTGTAGATTAAAAGAAAAAATTAAACATGCTTGTCATAAAAATATACTTCCTTTAGTATTAACAGATTGGTTATTAAATGGAAGTGTAAAAGATAAAGAGGACGTATATAGTATAGTTGATAATTTAGATGATACATTGATGATACTTAATGGAATATATGGACAAATCCATGTAACAATAACATCGGAACAAATTAAATCTGATTTATATTTCGGATTAAAAAAAATTCTTTCACAAAATGACAAATATGGAAATTTAAATACAAGAAATATAGTCTACATAGAAACTAGGGGGTGGATTCTGCCTATTATATCTAAATGTTCTAGTAAGGATAATGTACTTGAATGTACGTCATTGCTTGAATATTTTATGACAGAGACGGTTGATATTAGAACCCAATTTTGGGCTTTTATGTCATATATATCTTATATAAAATATTTAGAACATGACAGAATCAAGGCAAAAATAGATGATATATTTAGTAAAACAAGTCAAGTAAAAAACAGGTTGTTCTGGGCATGTCATTTATGGTATATTAATGAAAAAATAGAAGGCCATAATGATGAAGAAATAACTTCACTGTTATCTGATAATAATAGTAATCGTCTTATTGAATTTTTTATTGCTTTAAGTTTTTCAACTTGTACAAAATTAACTAAAATATTAACTAAATTTATTGAAAAAAAAATAATAGAGAAGAATTTGGTTTCATTATGGGATGAATCAGATATTCAGTTATATAAATACGTTATCACTGCTTTTATGAAATATGGTAAAATACAATATCGCAATGAAATTAAAGAAGATCAAGAAAATATATCGCATTTACTTTTTAGAATGTTAACAATAACACGAACATATTCAAGCCGAATATGGACCGAAATATCTTTACAGTTACTTAAAAGTCTTAGAATATATTATAAATCTACAAGTAAAAAAATAATTGACGATCTTAGTCATGAAATATCACAAGGTAATTTAGATCTTACCAAAGATGCTTGTAAAACACTCAATTGTATATATGGATCTAAGGATTCTACTAAAATAATTATAGATATACTTCTAAATGAACAAAAAAAATGTACAAATATTAATCAAAGTTTAATAGTATCTGTGTCGTTAGGATTAAAATTTATTGTATTAAGTAATAATAATATTTTTGATATATTAGATGAGATAATTTGTAATTCAACCGATTATAACGAAAAAAATATAGTAAGAATGTTATTAACTGAAATGGGCGGATTTACTGCCATTAATAAATTGAAAGAAAATAGAAATATGAGAGAAAAATATATGGAAATGACATCAAATGCCCAGGATAAGGTAGAAATTATGTTTCATAAAAGTATAGTTGATGCCAAAAAAGGATTTAAGATAAGTCTCTATATGAATATAGCAACATTTATTTTAGGATTTTGTCTTTTAGCAGTCAGTGGTTTTATTGCGGTATTTAGAGATGATCAAGATAGTTGGGCCGGCATAGGATTGAGTACAGGAACCGGATTTTTATCTATAATATATTCTTTATTTTTAAATAAGCCAAGTAGAAAAATCAGAAAAAGTACAAACCATTTAATGAGATTAAAGGTAATCTTTTTAGGATATTTACGAGAGTTAACCCAAATGGACCAAACTTTTTCTAAGCATTTGCTAGATACAGAGCCTATTTCTCAAGATGATTTGAATTCATATTTGACTAAAATTGGAAGTTCTATGAATAATGCACTTAATGCTTTGAGATGGGAAGAAACTGTGCCAGCACTTGACATACAACCAACAAGAGGTATTGTAAATGTAGTATAATTCTAATGTTTATTTATGTTATCAATTTTAGTTTTTAAGTGCCATATATAATTTTCTGTAGAATGATTTTTATTTTGAAGTCTTTTAAATTGATATAATATTTTAGTAAGTGGTAAATTTTTTACTACATTATCACGATATTCTTTAATTGAAGTATTATTAAGATTGAATTTTTCGGGTAATTTACCATACGTCATCAATTCGTTTTTAAATTTAGTATTACCTCCTTTAATAGAATTTTCTAATTTTAATATTTCGTTTTCACAATTTTTCACTATCTTATGTTTAACATTTAGTTCGTGATTTTGTTTTTGTGTCTTATTAATTCGGGTCATTTTATTTATTATTATTATAAATATTTTTCAAATCAATTTTATAATAATATAATTTAAACCAATTTAAATATTAAAATTCATTATACTTAATGAGAATTTTAATTCTGGGAACAGGAGCAGTTGAAGCTCATATAATCGCAAAATTATCTAAAAAAAATGAATTATTTTGTATGGGACAAAATACTAATCCTTCTATATTGAAATATGTTGTAGATATGGAGATCTCCAGTTTTACATTTGAAAATATTAAAAATTATGTATCTAATAATAAAATTAATCTAGTATTTTTTGGGAATATAGCAAACTCATATTTCAATTGCATTGAAGAGTTGTCAAAATGTAATATTATATGTATAGGAACTAATAATTCTGTTAGTATTTTAGATAAAAATTTTAATTTTTATATAAATAATTTAATACGGGAAAAAGAACATCTTGTTAAGTATGAATCCTTTTTACCGTTGAAACAAAAATATAACGATTTTACCAGTCTCAAAAACGCAGTGGATATAATTGATTATCAATACGTAATAAAATGTTCCAATTTAGTTAAAGTACAAGGTAAACATTTTGATAATTTTTCTGATATTGAATCTTTTTGTATAGAAAATTTAAAAAATGGAAATGAAATAGTAGTCGAAGAAAAAATAGAGGGTGAAGAATATTTATTATGTGCTATATTTGATAGTATAAATCATGTGTATATGCCTATTCTAAAAACTTATAGATATGCTTTTGATAATGATTTAGGACCAATTACAGAAAGTATGGGTTGTCTTTCTTTTAGTAATAAATTACCATTTTTAACTATTAATGATATTAATAATAGTAAAGAAATATGTTCTAATATTCACAATACTATTCATAATTTCAAGGGAGAACATTCAAAATACATGTTTTATGGTACATTTATTAAAACGCAATATAATATTAAAATAATAAACTTCAAATATAAAATACCTGATCCAGGTTTTATTAACTGTATCGAAATGTTAGATACTAATTTAGACAAAATCATTAATAATATGATAATAAATAAATTAGATAATGTTAATTATAAAAATACAAATACATTAACAAAATATTATGTTCCAGAAGGTTATCCAGCAGATCCTATTAAAAATGTTCAAATGAAATTATGTTATTTTTCAAATATTAATAAACTTATTTATTCTGGAATTAATTTTACAAATGAAAAAAAGATAAAGTTAACGGGAGATAGAACTATATGTCTGCTATTATCAGATCAGGATACATTTAAGTTAAATGAAGATGCTAATTTGTATGATAAATATATTTCAGGACCACTTAGAAGTAGAAAAGATATAGGAATAATTACATTAAAAAATAACAATGATTTTTTAGAAAAAACTCTTGATCATATGAAAAAATATGTAAAAAAAACATACACCTCTAATGTTTTTAGACATAAAAACTACATATCATATAATTTGAATAACACTAACATTATTATGTCAAATGCTGACATATCTAATAAATGTAATTTTATTTTAAAATATAATGATACAAAACACTTGTCTTATATTGGTTCGGAAATAATAAACATTTCAATAAATGATAGTATATCAAAAAGAGCTACGCCTCTTTTTTATAATAATGTTATTAACTTCAATAATGTGGATTCACAACAATTAAAATCATTATTAACTGGAATTTTAGAACAATGTCAAAAAGAAAATATAGTTTTATTTGAAAATAATATCAATGAATTATCGGATGTAATTTTAGAAAATAAAATTAATATTAACGGGAACCTAGTAAGTATGTTAGAAAATAGTAAAGATAGTAAAGATACGATAACTGTTACTTCTAATATTTTAGCGATTCCATGTGAATGGACTAATTTAAACATTTATAAAGATATTGAATTATTATCTAGTTGTACAGATCATAATATTGATTTGGTTTTAAAACTTTTAATACCTATTAGTAATTATTCTAAGGAAATTAATATACTAAAAAAAAATAATATTACAATTAAGAGCATTGTAAATTTAGACAAGGAAGGTATTTTAGATAAAATATTAAATACACTTCCAAAAAATTTATCAATTAATTTATTTAAAAATATTATAAATATTTCTGATTATTATCAAAAATTAGGAAATATATTTGATATTACTGATACTTTAGAAATAATGACAAAATTTAATTGTGGATATGGATTACTAATTTTCATTTCTCCAGATGATACTGCTAAATGTCTTAATTTATTAAAGCCATACAATTGTGAACACATTGGCGAAGTTACAATTAATACAGAATCTAAAGTTAATTTTATAACTAAAGATATTCACATTTTTGATGAAATAGTATCAACAAATGATGGAGATGATGAATTGATAAATTTAAATAATTTTAATCCCAAAACTAATATTACTAAGGATATATCGGAAATTTACGAACCTCATTCAGATATTCATGACTCCAGACTGGGTTTATGGAATAGTTTTTGGAGCACAAGAAATAGTGTAAACAATCATATGGGTTTATGTGATATAATGAATATAGCCACAGAATATTTTGAAGATTCTAATATAGAAGAAGTAGAAGATTGGGGTTGTGGTAATTGTAGACTTAAAAAATATATAGAAAGATTTAATATAAGATATATTGGTGTAGATGGTTCTGATACTGGATTTCAGGATAAGATAGCTGATTTAGTTAAATATGAGACTAAAGTTGATGCTATTTATATGCAACATGTATTAGAACATAATTCTGATTGGAAATTAATATTTGAAAATATGTTGTCATCATTTACTAAAAAAGCTGTATTAATTTTATTCACTCCTTTTTCGGATGAAACTAGGATATTAACAAAAAAAACATTAAAAGATACAAATAAATTTGGATTTTCGGTGACAGTTAACGATATTGCATTTAAAAAAGAAGATATTATAGAATTATTAGAAAAAAAAGGAATACAATGGTCGTTAGAAACTGTAAATTCTACACACAATTATAAATTAGATCATATATTTAAATTATCAAAAACATAAAATAATATTTGTTATTAATATGTATCAAGTAATTAATTGTCTTAAGGATGCTTTTGAAGAAATTTCGGAATTAATAAGATATTCTAATTTAATAGAAATATCTAATGAGATGGAAACAAATAATGAAAGTGGAGATACAATGAAAAAAATAGATTATATTACAAATAATATTATGAAGAATAAACTTAGGGAATGTAATGATGTAAGATATATCTGTTCAGAAGAAGAAACTGATGTAGTTTTAATTAACGAAAAAGGTAAATATTTAGTATCATTTGATCCGCTAGATGGTTCTTCTAATGTTAGTTCTAATATTAGTGTAGGAAGCATATTTTGTATTTTTGAATATGTTAATGATAAAATAGAAAATGGAAAAAATATTATAGCATCAGGATATTCGCTTTACAGCACAAGTACTCAACTTGTATTAGCCTACAATAATAAGGTTGACTTATATGTATTAGAAAAAACGGATGGATTCAAATTAATAAAAAATGATATTAAAATACCTAAAATAGGATCAAGTTACGCAATTAATGAAGGTAATAAGTATAAATGGATAGATTCAAAAATAAACAAATTTTTAGATAATTTAATAGGTCAAAAAAAAACGCAAAGGTGGGTTGGGAGTATGGTTGCCGATATTAATAGAATATTAATAAATGGAGGTGTATTTATGTATCCTGGGGATAAAAAATCACCTAATGGTAAAATAAGATTATTATACGAAGCATATCCTATGGCATATATATTTAAGTGTGCTAAAGGATATTCAAATATTTTAGACATGCCCTTCCCCGAGAATTATCATAAAAAAGTTCCCGTTTTATTATTTGGAGAAAATGAATATAATTTATATTTAAGTTTATAAGTTTATTTGTTTTTTTATTTAAATTTTTAATTAATATGAAATTAACTAATAATTTAAATTATTTGATAATAATTAATACTCCTAATAATTTATGTGAAAAATTAATAGACTTATTAGAAACAACATATAAAGTGTCATATTTTGATAATAAGATTCATGAAAAAATAATATTTTTAAATAAATACGAAATAAAAGAATTTATTAAAAATAATAAAAAAATTTGGAATGACTCATATAAAATTACTATAATAAGAAATACATATGATAGATTCATTTATTCTATTAAAGAATACCAAAAAATAAATAATATTAGTATGGATAGACTAATAAGTACATATTCTGAGATTAATAATGTATGTCAATATCCATGTACCCATTTTTTAAAGAATATAGATAATTTTTCAAAATTTTTAGTTGGATATAATTTATTTTCTTTACAATCTGATTTAGTATATAATAATGTAATAAATTATGATTACATAATAAGATTTGAAGATTTAAATAATAATATTAATAAATTATTCAAAATTTTAAATATTAATTTAACTTCCAATATTAATTTTAAAATTGAAGAATTAGATTTTTTAAATAGTGAAAATTTAACATGTGTAAATAAAATATTTTTATCAGATATTATAATTTTTAGATATGATTTAAAAATTAATATAGATACGAATTCTTCAAAAAACATTAAAAAAATTAATTTTATTATACCATTTAGAGATAGACATAAAGAACTAAGACAATTATATAAAGCGATGAAAAAATGGTTAAAAATTCCATATCATATATATGTAATTAATCAATTAAATAGAGGTAAATTTAACAGAGGAAAATTGATTAATATAGGATTTTCTATAATAAATGACGAAGAAAATTATTATTGTACTCATGATGTAGATCTCATTCCATTAACCGATAATATTAACAACCTATATAATGAAAATATAGGCAATAATATTATAAGTATATTTTCAGGACATAATAAATCACTAGGAGGAATAGTAATGTTCAATCACACAACATTTAAGAATCTAAATGGTTTCTCTAATAATTATCAAGGTTGGGGTTGTGAAGATAGAGATTTTTATTTTAGAACAAAAACTATGAATTTAAATATAATAAGAAAATTTATAAAAAATGAAGATGAAAAAAAACAATTATTTAAGAAATATTATAATGATATCGGAACTTTATTACCAAGATATAAAAAAAATGTAAATAGAAATAATGAGTATTTAAATACTTTTATACATAACAATAACATTAAAAAATTTATAGAAAATGATGGAATTAATACATGTTCTTATGAAATAGTTAGTATTAAACAAGAACAAACAATAAAAGATAAAACACATATTTTAACGGGTTGGAATACTACTATAATTGATATATTAATCTAATAGTTTTTCAAATTAAACTAAATACTTATTAAAATTGATAATTTATATAGAGAATTTGGAGGCAATGGACATATCACACTCTTTATTAGAAACGTCCTATACCGATACAGATCGAGTATGGTATTGCTTATGTAATATCTATAATAAGTGATAAATTAGAAAACAAAAGTTAAGTTATAGATACTATGAAATCAAAACTTCAATTCATATCAACCATACCTATAAATTCGATTATCTTGTTGTAAAGGATTACTTAATTTTAATTTACGAGTTTTATGAAGTATACTATGAAGATAACGAATTGAAATTACTTTCTTTAACCTATAGTTGAAACATAACCAGTCTTTATTTAATGATTTCTTTATCATTTTGATAGGTATTATAAAATTAAATCCTTTTTCATAGTTATTGGTACTTCTACATATCGGACAAGAATTATGTTCACCCATCCATGACAAAATACAATCATTACATAAATAATGTCTACAATTTAATGTTTGTATACACTCATTATAGCAAACAGAACAAATGTTTTTAGATGATTTGTTGACTATGAATTTATTTTTTAACATACAATTTTTAAAATTTATTATTAAATCATTTTCTTCTTTTTTTAAATTTATCACACCATAGAATTCATCAGTTATATATTCATCTATAGGATCACTCAATTCATATTTATTGTATAATTCGATTACCATTTTGGACATTTTTTTTTCCAAATCTAGGATTTGTATCCATGAAACAGTCATATAAAGTAAATTATTTTGAGTTTATAACTTTAAATATATTTATCCAATTAAAACAGATAAATATATTTAATATATGAATGCGTGTTTTAATAAATAATTTATTAAGTAATAAAAAAGGCATTCTCTTATGGAAAAATTAAATTAGACAATCCAAAGTCTAATAAAAAGAAAAGACTTGAAGAACTACAGAAGTTTTGGATTCAACCCAGTGAATTATGTATCATAATTTGATAGATTTAAATAATTTCCAATAGTTTTGAAAAAATCCATTATGTAATGATATAATGAATAAATTTTCCTCTCTGGTTTTCGATATTCTATAATTAACCAATTATCATTTTCAATATTTTTTTGTTTGCTCAAAAGTTCAAAATCAGATAATAAAGAACGATATTCCGTCAATATTAACACATTTTCTACTTTTATTTCTAATTT
>Ga0209634_1002678_pt1 | contig 12383 bp, 10 predicted proteins | sample LinPmetageLP40_FD_184043 | JGI IMG/M metagenome (GOLD analysis project Ga0209634, IMG submission 184043) | Marine viral communities from the Pacific Ocean - LP-40 (SPAdes) (version 2) | ecosystem: Environmental > Aquatic > Marine > Oceanic | place: Pacific Ocean | collected 2010-08-26 | reverse complement strand
TGTTCTTCTTTTATATAGGATTCTATAACTCCTGTATATTCTATATAAATTGTAGAACACCAGGGTTCTAATTCTTTAAGTAAATTATAATCACAATTTCTAACCGCAAATCCCACATCATATTTAGGTGGTATGATTGGATACATCATTTCATCGTGTTTAACCATATGACCCCATTTTCTGATGAAATTTCGTGTGCTCCTGAGGTTTTGTTCTAACCACTCTGATGATTCTCTACCTTTCATAAACACTTGTCCAGCGGGATTTCTAAGTGCTCCATCTTTAAATCTTGAACCCCTACACGTCATATGATATACAAAACCATGCCAAGTCTGAATTAACTCGTAACCAGCTAATACAAATCTATTGAATATATCTGAATCTTCTTTTGATTGTGGTGCATATAGTGGGTCGTGTCCATTAATTGCTTGAAAGTCTTTCTTATACATAGCCCACGGAGCAAATATACCTTTTGTTGGTTGAGCTTCTGTATCTGTAGTATTTAACCACTCAAATAGTTCTTGTTCTTTAAATTCTTCAGGTTCTATTCCAAAGTCCATCAAAATCTTTTCTGGCCCATCAGGATGTAGTGGTGGTTCTATTCTTGTTGCGGATACCACTTTACCTGGTTCTAATAGTTTTAATACCGCATCATCCATACCAGGACAAGCATACATATCAGCGTGATATATCATCACTATATCATTCGTAGCGTAGTCATTTACAAGAGTATCATAAAGTATTGTATGACCTAACCTATTAGGGCCTTCATTTCTATGTATCTTAACATTTGGGTCTTTTTCTGCTATTTCTTGCATCCATTCCCACGTTCCATCATCTGAAAAGTCATCAGCCCAACATATCTCGTGTTTTGGGTCTAAGTTTTTTCTGATACTATTGTAAGACCACTTTAAGTATTTTAAATTGTTTCTTGATGGTTGTATGAAACTTATTGTTTTCATTTTTTATCCTTAAATACTGTTTTAATTTTTTCAATTACTTTAGAATAGTTATTTAGATTTCCTTCATCAAGCACGGGATGAATATTATTCTCTGATAACTTATTCAAATATGAATCTTTATTCGTTACATAGTTAGTTCTTAGTTCTTTACCGTGAGGTATATACATTACAACTGGTTTTTTAAAGTATGAACATAGTATTCCACCACCACCATTAGTTGTTACAAACCCCTCTGCAGATGAAAATAACTTTAATTGAAATTCATTGTAATCATACTGTGGATAATCTTTTTTCATTTTATTCATATTAATCACATTACCATCAAAGTATTCGCATAAATCATAATCACTTATAATACCAACACCCGCTACATCAGCGGTTAATAAGAGTTTACTATCTAAAGTTGACATTTCATTTTGGTCTAAGGTGAACTCTGTATTATCTGGCCTTTTGTAAACCACCGTATAGCCATTTTCTGTTAAATAACTAAAAATGTCATATAATGTCTTTATATCAAAAAAACGTAATGATTCTGTTATTGGTTTACCATACTCAATATTATAATTATTATTAACAACGATAACAGGTTTTTCAAACTTAAACTCATCTGTTTTATATTTTTCTGTATATGGTGGTGGTATCCATTCTGAATAATCTAAAACACCATTTACGTCATTTTGTTGTTGCTCTGTTAGTTCAGAGTAATCTTTACCCGTAACTGATTCTGCATTGTGATGTACCCACTCATTGGGTGTATCTTCTAAACCAGAATTACGATTATCCAAAGTTCTCATATCAAAATACTCTTCAACCTCATCACAAAAATAGTAAAATGGTTTCATATCCTTAGATGTAACTACTTTTTCTAACTTACCGTGTGTATGTAACCAATACACATAAGGTATAATACAAACTAATTCGGATGCAAATTCGGGATTAGCTCTTATTGTTCTCTTCAATATAACCCTCAAATTGTTTATCTAATTTATTCTTACTAACAGCTCTATTCTCATTAGCTTTTCTTATTAACTTATGGTTTCTAGTAAAATGTTCAAGCGACGGAGTATCTGATGTAGCTTCTTTTAAATTAGCTCTATCACCCTCTCCTGTAGTGATATCATTATTAATTAACTCCTCAAGAGTTTCTACAATATCATCTGGTTTGTATGTTCTCAATTCTGATACGTACTCATATGATTTGGATTCAAATGTATCTGTAAATAATAATACTAACCTATTTTTAATATCAGAAATGACTTCCTCTTGATGTTTTATATTATCTACAACCCCATCTTTTTTAAAAAAGTATAACTTTATATTTTCAGATATCATTCTATCTAATAAAGCTGATAACGTGTCTATGTTTGTAATGTATTTCATTTATTCCTCTATTATAACTATTGGAAAATATTTCAAAAACCTATCGTTTTTATTATCCCTAACGTTTTTAATTCTCATTCGTATCTCTTTATAAAAGTTCCAAGCCAATGGTACAAAAAGTATTTTATCCGAATCTTTATACTGAGATAGAACATCTACCGAACTAATCTTTGTATTCCTACCAGGTGTGAGTAAACCTTGTTTTAATGGATTATCGTCAATTATAACATCTAAATCTACTTCTGCAAAATTAAGAAGTGTCATACCTTTTGCAGCTGCTCCATATCCAACTATCTGATACCCATCTCTTCTCGATTCACTTATTAGTAGTTTAAACTTATCTACAATTTCTAATACATTATTCTTATACTTTTCATATGTTTGTACGGAAAGCAATCCAAGTTCTCTTTCAACATCAATTAAATTTTGAACTCTACTTTCATTGGTTTTAGTTTTACTCAATACAAATAGATAACTGATACCATGTACAGGAGTTTTTATAACATCCACTAAATGTAAATTAGTTCTTTTAACCAATTCATTGAAAGAATTTATGTTAAAAAACGATATATGTTCGTGGTATATTGTGTCAAACTGATTATTTTTAATCATATCGGACTGTGATGTTTGGATATATAATTTTGAATCATCATGCATTAACCGCTCACAGTTATTTAAAAATTCACTTGCATTTTCATTGTGAGCAAAAACATTCTGTGCAATTATAACATCAAATCTTTTATGTTCATATTGATAAGAGTAATCAGTATCAACAAACTTATCCGCACTAAAATAATCACAAACAATATTATGGTTCTTAGAACTTAATTCATATAAGTTTTCTGCTGGGTCTATACCATAAGTTTCGATTCCCTTTGATTTAAAACAATCTAACTGTGAACCATCATTACAAGCTATATCTAAAACGCTCTTAATTTCAACATCTGAATTTTCTATAGCAAAATTGGAGAACCATTCAAAATTTTCTTTTAATGTTTGAGAAGTTCCACTAACGTATAAATAATCCTTAAATAATAAATCTGGATTAACTATGTGTGTAAGTTGAAGATGGTAACACTCATTGCATAAATTTAAGCCTAATGGGTATTCTTCTAAGTGTTCACCCTCTTTATGATATGAATTAGCTAATGGTTGATTATTTAAATCTAAAACTACTGATAAATCACTTTTATCACAGCATACACACTTTGTTTTCTTTGTGTAGTTACTCATACTCATATGGTTCACTCCTATCGGTTTTTGTCATACCATCCCAATTATCAATTAAACCTTGAGTTATAGTCTCTACTGTTTCCTTAAATTTAAATTTAAATGCTTTTCTAAATTTAAGTGTTGATATTGAAAAATTATATGTTTTAGTTTGAATCTTTGTATTTGTTATATTAGTTGGGTCTGCTTCATACTCTACCACAGGTACATTAATTACATTACTAACCTCATAAGCTATTTGTTCAGCTGTTTTATTAAATGAAGCTAAATTATATAACCCTCTTTTATCTGTATCGTCATCTATAATTGTTTCAACAGCTCCACATAAATCATTCAATCCTAATATTGGTCTCATAGTATCTTTAATGAATAACTTAATTTCTCCATTAGCTAATGCACTATTAACCATTGCATTTATCATTACATCAATTCTCAATACTGGAGAAGCCCCATTAGCTGTACCAAATCTGAGACCATAATACTCTATATCTGATTTTACTGCGTATAAGTCCGCAGTATGTTTTGAAATATCATATTGATTATATGGTTCAAATCCATAATAATTTTCATTAACTGTTCTACCACCTACTGAACCATAAACACTTGAACTACTTGCATAAATAAACTTTTGTTTATCATTTAATTTTTCTAACAATTCAATAAAATTGGTAACGTTATTTCTAAAACAACTACTCAATCCAGACTCTGACATTTTAACACTTGAGTGTCCTGCAAGTAAGATAATGTTATCATATTGAGAATAAAACTCTTTAGTCATATCTCTATAATCTTTAATTATAGTACCCTCTATTGGTTTATTTAATCCAGTAAACCAACAATCATCTATTATATCAATTTCTTTATCTGTAGTGTTATTCTCTTCATCAATACTTAAATACTGATGTAATTTTGTTCCAATATAACCATTACCGCCTATTATTAATATTTTACTCATATTTTAAACCCTTTATTTTTTGTACTAACTGATTAGCTGCTTTAACACAAGTTCCTATCTTACCTGAAAATATTGTGAACACTTTATCACTCTCTTTCACAACAAGGGTTGGTCTTGCATCATCATAATCTCTATGTGATAATACAGTTCTAACTGTAAACATAGAACCTACGTGTTCTAACTTATCAAAATCTTCAAAGAACTCCTTACCTGCTTCTATAAACTTTTGTATCTTGGTAATCTTTGGATTAGAAATAACACCATTGTTTAGATACCCAACAATATCTTTATTTAACACCATTGGGTAATCACCTACATTAGTAGAATGTATTGCGTGTTTAACGTGACCTAAAACGTGTAAGTCTGATTTATATGGGTCGAGACACATAAAAGGCCCATCCATTACAACTACACTTTTATTCTTATAAGAATCTGGTAATCTTACTACGGGTTTCTCAACCACTTCATACTGATATTGTTTCTTATCATCCAACAACTCATTAATCTTTGAGTACGTAGCAATCACAACATAATCATAGTTATCAAAATCTTCTTTTGTGGTATGTTTATTAAGAACAACGTTAACTCCTACACCCTTCATTTTATAAGATGCCTGTGTCGTTAACTTATCACTATCGAATAGCTCTTCATCTACTTCTATAGTTAAATCAGTTCCATTAAGCGGTTCGTGTAAGTTATACTCTAATCCCATCTCATCTAAAAACTCTAAGTATTGTTCTCTTGATACTAATGAATCACGAGATGATATAGCATAAAAATGATTTATATCACCATTAACCACACTATCTCCATACTTTCTTTTAAACTGTTTTATACCAGCTAAGCACTCATTAACAGTTTCTTTACTTCGTGGGTAGTGATAACCTTTATGTAATCTATACTGGTTAATATTTGAAGCACATTTCATTATACCGTCTAACTCTTCGTGTAAAGTTACGTTAAATCCTGATGTTGCTAATACCACACTTGCAGTAGTTCCGAATATTCCACCACCTACTACCAATACTTTTGGATATATTTCCCTCTTTACCGCTTCACATAGTTTTACCGCATTTAATGTTTTTTTTCTATTCTTTTCAAAGTTTACTGAACCTTCAAAACACTTTAGTAACATATCTCTCAATGGATTATTATTAGGGTTTACATCTACTATATCCCAACCATCATCTATTTTATGAATATACCCATCAGAATATAAAATATTATAATCAAACTTACCACTACGTCCATCCTTTAAATCAACTTGAAAGTTAAGGGATGTATTATAATCTGAACTTGGAGTATAACTAATTTTATCGACTTCAATGTCATCTGAATTAACCCATAGATAAAAATGGTGATATGATAAATTATCAATAATATTTGCATTAAAAGACCCATACTTATGAAATTTAAAATCAACCACCCCATCTGTATTAATGTTTAGGTTGTCGTGCCAACTAAATACGTCATCCACATAAAGTTTCACTCCCATAAAATCAGCGAGAAGAAATAACTCCTTAGATGTTTTTTCTGTTAGTGTTAATGGTTTTTCACAAAATACATTCTTCTTCTGACTCAACCAATATTCTACGTGTTCATAGTGTAAGTCATTTGGTGTAGCAACTATTATCCAATCTGCAACATTTGGTTCTACAAATTGAACAGTATCTTTAATACAATTTTCAATCTTACTACCGAATATACCATTTCCTATTATTGCAACATTAGTCATTATTTTTTATACCAATTATTTCCAAGTTTAATATCTTTTTCACCACATCTATCCTTTACAGGACCTAAATCAAATGGAATACCAAATTCTAAATCTTTCTCTGATTGATTGACTAGTGTGGTTAGTATATGGTCAAATGAATCCATAAATCTATTATCAAATTGTACAGTATCAACTGAATACTTACTCTCAACGAACTCTCTTATAACATCCTCAAATGATTTATCCTCACCAATTCTACCCAAGATAAACTTATCGTTACCAGGCCTATCAAGAAAACCAGCTTCTCTATATAAGAATATATCACCATTTAAATCAACTGCTACTGATAATTGTGGGAATCCTGATTTTCTCATTTCAGTTCCATCAACTTTCATTAAAGATTTACCTACGATACCATCAGCGATAGAAACTAATGCATATCCATAATCTACGTGTAACTCAGGACATCTTTCTTGTTGTTTTACTTTAAACTTTTGAAAAGTATCAACTAAAACTTTTCTATCATCGGTTGATATGAAGTTTTCCAATCTATAAATTCTATTCTCATCATCAGCAACTGAACCCTCTGTAACACTTCCGAAATCTTCTCTAAGTGTTAAGAAATCAATACCAGGCCCGTTATCTACCTTTGAATTTATATCCTCAATCAAGTCAACCAAAGGCATCATATGTTCCATTGTTTCAGGTATTATTATGTAATTAAATCCAAACTTCAAATTAGGATTTATCTCATTTCTTTGTTTTAAAAAGTTTATAGTATTTGCTTTAACTAATTCATATGAACCAGGTTTTCTTGTTATAAAATCATATGACTCCTCATCAATACCATATAATGATATTCGTAGTGAATCTAAATCCCATAATCCAGTATGTTTTTTTAGATAATTTGGTGTCAATGAATAACCATTTGTAATCAATGGAACTCTTATATTTAATGATTTAGCGTGACTTATCATTTTATCTAATTGAGGATTAGTTAATGGTTCTAACCCACCTGATATGGATATTGCTGAAGTCTTGGGTAGACTATTTAATATGTCTTTAAATCTTTTATTTCCAGATTTTAATAAACTACCAGGATATCTAGCCTTTTGATTTCTACCACAAAACCCACAATAGAACATACAAGATATACCAGGAAACATTGCAATTCTAATTGGAAATTGATATTTGTGATTTATAACACTTTTAGTAGAATTTGAAAACGGTGACATTGTATTCCAATATTTCCTACCAAGTCCTTTTTTTGTAATTAAAGTTTGTAAATAATCTGAATCTCTTATAACTTTGTTTACTTTTATAAGTTCCTCTTTATTCAACTCAGTTTCTTTTATCAATTGTTCTTGAGTATACCAAGGCATATTTGATAACCTATGAACTATAATACAAACTGCATTTAAGTATTTATCTGTTTTATATTCATCTGGTAATTCAGTTGAGATTATACTCCTCACGGTATCATCAGTTTCTAGCGGTTCTTTTGTATATAACCAATCTATCATAGCATCCCCTTAAATATATCTGTTATGTATGGTGTAAAATTCTTTTCAGTATATAATGATTTTTTATAGTTTTCTCTACAATTCTCACTCATTTCACGGTAAAAACCACTACCATTCTTTAACTCTCTTGCTAAATATTTAGCTTTTTCTAAGTCACCATCGTCTACTGTTAAATCTGGATGAAGTTCTTCTTGTGTATCTAAACCTTTATAACCTATACAGGGTATTCCGTGAAATGCACAGTTTAATGTAAACGTACCAGCAGCTTGTGTTGGCATTAAATGAACTCCGTATTTAAACTGACTTAAAGTATTTATCCACTCAACCCAACTCATATATGGAAAGTGATTTATATCCATTTCACCCTCTCTGTCAATCTTTCTACCCATCGATGGAGCATATATCAGTTCTTCAAATTCTTGTGCAACTATATATGAATCAAAACCACCGTACCACCTAACCATATTACCACCAATAATAACGTTATTACCTGATTTACTTCTTGGTTCAATGCCCAATCGTTCAGTTAACATTAAAGTTGGCATTTTATTAACGGGTTTGTTTGTCAATCCTTTATAATACTTTACGTCTTTATTATTATGAGCAAATAACATATCAAATTCGGTAAGTGTATTATACCACCAAATCTGTTCTTCCATCTTGTAGTCTTGAAAATACCAATGAGGACCTTCTTGCATTGATATAACTTTCTTACTTAGTTTCTTTAAGTCTCCAATCATATCAAAATGTAATAACTTATCTACATTAGTTTTTGGTAAAGTTACTACTGCAAAATCAAAATGGTTCTCACCAAAACGTTGTAAAACTTGTGGTATCTGAAATATAGGAAAGTGTTCTGCACCTAAAATATATTTAGTAGAAACGTCATTTCTCATATTTGGGTTATCTAATGAAACTTTACCTTGCCAACCACCTTCGGTGAACCAAGCTATCTTGTAATCTTTTAACCCCACACTAACTCCGTCATTTCTTCCTTTGTCATCTTCTTTGCTGACTTTGAATTATATGGTTCTGATAATTTATTATCTTGTTTATTTTGTTCCATTCTAATGTGAATATCATTTCCATAAAGATAAGTTCTTTCTATTTCTTTCTTAGAAATCAAATCCTCATTTGTTTTTTCACCTGGTCTTTTTCCAATTATCTCTACATCATCAGATATAACTTTAGCTAAATTTAACATATTAACACATTTCATCTTATAAGACTTTACGAAAGCACCACCATGTTGTTCTGTCCAATCAACAGTTCTTTTAATTAATTGTGCCGCGTCCTTTTGTGTAAATATCAATCTGTTCATATCTGGGTCTGTTAGTTTTAATGGTTTTCCTTCTTTTTTTAACTTTAACCAAAATGGTAATACTGAACCATTACTATGTGCTACATTTGCAAATCTTGTAAGTGCAAATCTATTAGTATCATTATTACTGTTCATAAAAACTCGTTCCATTAAATACTTTGATGCCCCATATACGCTTTCTGCTAAACAAGCTTTGTCTGTACTAATTCCAATTGTAACTGGTACATCATTCATAATACTAGCCTCTACCACGTTTAAGCTACCCATTACATTTATATTACAACCAGCAATAGGATTGGTTTCCATCAAATCAATATGTTTCATTGCAGCTGCATGAACTACTACATCAGGTTTCACGTTTTTGAATATTCTTAACAATAACCCATTCTCTTCTATACTACCAACATAAAATTTAACTTCAGGGTGTTCTCGTTTTAACTCAACTATTTTTTCTTCATTTCTACTGACACTTATATATTCATTGTCGTTCTGTTCAATTAGAGCTTTACCTACTGTACCCGTTCCACCTGTTATTAATATTTTCATTAATTATAACTCACTTAAAGTTTTGTAAACTAATTCATACTCTGTAGATAAGTATCTAAGTACTTCTCTGAAATTTAAATAATTTTTCTCATTCCAACAATTATCATTCCAATCACCAGTTATATGAGATTGAAACATAAATCTATTATCCCATAAATTAATATTCTCTGTTTCGTGTATTCCATCACAACCGTAATATGTATCACACTTAAAATCAATGTTAGAATTTATCTCATTGTGTGCCGCTACCCATTTAAAATTTTCACCTATAAGTTTAGCACTCTCTTGATTACATCCCCAACCTGGCATCCTAAATCCTTTTGGTTTATACCCCACCGCATTCCATTCATCAAATATCATTTTAGTTCTATCTTTAGATTCTTGATAATTAAGTTCTAAAAATTCTTGGTCACCTATTTGTTCAAATGTGTATTTAAAAACTTTGTGGTAATAACCATGTGATGCAATTTCTACCCAAGATTTCGATAACCACCAATCTACCCAATCTTTATGTTTTGATATTGGATATTCTTCGTGGTAATTAGCTGGAATAAACAAAGTAAATTTACAACCAAATTCTTTATTAAGTTCTTCTAAATAACCAATTGATTCATCGTCTTCACAACCCCAACCTTGTTCTGGATGTAAGTCGTCTATAGCTACTATTACTTCCATACGTCTTCCCAAGTGTGAGATTTGTGATTTGGATTAGTTATATTGTAACAATTCTGTTCACTCAGTTTATTAGCTTTAACATACCAATCATTACTTCTTCTTCTCAAATTTACTGTCTTTCCACTTTCACCAGCAACATACATTCTCTTTTTAGGATTGTTTCTATTATGTACAAGTAAAATATTTTTTATAACAAACTGTGGAATCATTCCCAAAACTTTTTGTATCATAAACATAAAAGCAGTGTCTTCGTGTACAAAAAATACTGACCTAGGTATATTAACTCCAGATTTTATAACCTCGGAGGATATCACAAGACCACAACCATTAAACTTGTGTTGATTTAATAACTTAACATCTAACTCTTCTACTTTATCATTAAAGTTATTCATTTCATCGATATTCATACTGTATCTTAAACTCCACCAATGTTCTTTAGGGTCAAAATCATCTGGTGAATCGTAGAATGGTTTATCAGTAAAATCTGGATGTTCTAATACTTTCCAAGAATCGTCCCACATCTTACACATGCCAAAAAATGTAATATACTTTGGTCTTTCATCTTTAACCTGAGTGTGTATATTATCTAATATCTCAAATGTCTGTCTTGGTATAAGTGCATCAGATTCACCCCACATTAATACATCAACTTTATCACAATAATTTTCATTAAACTCTCTACGATAATCAGCAATAGTATAAATATTATTTCTCATATTAAACTTTATTGTAAGATTGTAAGTATTACTTACTACACCAACTTCATCATTATCTTCATAATCAAAGATATCAAATAACAATTTATCAAACTTTTCTCTAACTTCCACCATTGACATTTGACTCTCATCTACCTTTTCTAACGTTTGGTCACAGTTAAAGTATAAATCTACTATAATGTTTTCTTTGTTATCAATATTTTTAATAGAATTTTTAACACTTTGTAGATATTCTCCAACCATTTCTATTTCATACCATTGAATTAAACATCCTATTGCAAACTTATTTTTTATTTCAACCATGCTGTTTTGTTCCTATTCTATATACCACTTGATTTGCTGCCTGAACACAAGTTCCTATTTTACCTGAAAATATAGTGAACACTTTATCACTCTCTTTCATAACAAGGGTTGGTCTTGCATCATCATAATCTCTATGTGCTAATACAGTCCTGATAGTAAACATAGAACCAATATGTTCTAATTTATCAAAATCTTCAAAGAACTCCATACCCGCTTCTATAAACTTTTTAATCTTGGTAATTTTTGGATTAGTAATAATACCATTATTTATATATCCAATAATATCTTTATTTAACACCATTGGATAATCTCCTACATTAGTAGAATGTATTGCGTGTTTAACATGACCTAAAACGTGTAAATCCTCTTTAAATGGGTCAAGACACATAAAAGGACCATCCATTACAACTACACTTTTATTCTTATAAGAATCTGGTAATCTTACTACGGGTTTCTCAACCACTTCATACTGATATTGTTTCTTGTAATCTAATAATTCGTTTATCTTAGCGTAAGTAGCAATCACAACATAGTCATAGTCATCAAAATCTTCTCTTGTAGTAGATTTATTAAGAACCACTTTTACACCAACACCTTTCATCCTGTAAGATACTTGTGTCGTTAACCCATCACTATCAAATAGCTCTTCGGTTACTTCTACTGTTAAATCAGTTCCATTAAGTGGTTCGTGTGAGTTATACTCTAATCCCATCTCATCTAAAAACTTTATATAATCCTCACTTGATACCATTGAATCACGTGATGATATAGCATAGAAATGATTTATATCACCATTAACTACACTATCTCCATATTTTCTTTTAAATTGTTTTATACCATCTAAACATTCTTGTGCAGTTTCTTTACTTCGTGGATAGTGATAACCTTTATGTAATCTATACTGATTTATATTTGAAGCACATTTCATTATACTATCTAACTCTTCGTGTAAAGTTACATTGAATCCTGCCGTAGCTACTGTTATTGCAGTCGTTGTTCCAAATATTCCACCTCCTACTACTAACACTTTTGGATATACTTCTTTCTTTACTGCT
>Ga0209634_1002676_pt1 | contig 12392 bp, 9 predicted proteins | sample LinPmetageLP40_FD_184043 | JGI IMG/M metagenome (GOLD analysis project Ga0209634, IMG submission 184043) | Marine viral communities from the Pacific Ocean - LP-40 (SPAdes) (version 2) | ecosystem: Environmental > Aquatic > Marine > Oceanic | place: Pacific Ocean | collected 2010-08-26 | reverse complement strand
TTAGTGCCGCCGCTGTTACTGTTACCGCAGGAGCCGATGTTTCCGTAACAGGAGTAGCCGCCACAGGAGCGGTCGGAACAGTTTTAGTTTACGGACGTATTGTCCCAAATCAGAATCCGAGTTATACTACAATCAACCCGAGCCAATCACCGAGTTGGACGAATATAGCAGCATAGGATAGAAACATGCCTAGTACATATACATTGAACAACGGTATCGAGCTTGTAGCAACTGGCGAACAGTCAGGCACATGGGGCAATACAACAAATACAAACTTCACACTTTTAGATACATCGCTTGATGGTCAAATCACAGTAACTTTAAGTTCAGCAGGATCTTCTGGATCACCAACCGCTTTACCCGTTAGTGATGGAGCAACGTCAAACGGTCGTAACCGCTTAGTAATATTTGCAGATAGTGGTGACCTTGGGGCCACGGCTTTTGTTCAGCTAACGCCAAACGATGCCGAAAAAATTATTTACATTCGCAACACTTTGACAGCAGATCGAAGTGTCATATTATTCCAGGGAACTTATAACTCATCAAACGACTATGAGATAAAAAATGGAAGAACAGCAGTCGTCTTTTTTAACGGAGCAGGTTCTGGTGCAGTAGCAGCAAACATTCTTTCTGATCTTCAAGTTGAAAACTTGTCTATAGTTACAGAAGGTACATCCAACCTACGCCTTGGCGTCAACGCAGGAGATGCAATAGCCTCTGGCGGTAACTACAACGTGCTTTTGGGCGATGAGGCTGGTACAGAATTGACTACGGGTGATGCAAACGTAGCCGTTGGTTATCAAGCTCTTTCTACAGAAGATACAAATGGATTAAACGTAGCAGTTGGCTATCGTGCGTTAAAAACTTTGAACGCAGGTGGAGCAGCATATAATACAGCAGTTGGTTACGATGCAGGTTTATCAATCTCTACGGGCACATTAAACACCCTAGTTGGGGCTACCGCAGGAGATGCTTTAAATACAGGCCATTCAAATGTAGCAATAGGTCATGCTGCTTTAGGCGCAGAAGATACAGGTCGTAAAAATGTAGCTGTTGGCTACACTGCGTTAAATTTACAAAACTCTGATACAGATAATTTTAATACAGCAGTAGGCTATGCCGCAGGAGCAGCACTCACCACTGGCACACAAAGCACCCTGATTGGTGCGGGTGCGGGTGAGGCTTTAACTACAGCAGGAGGAACAACCGCTATTGGTAGAAGTGCGATGGGGACTGGTGTAACTACTGGTGACCATAACACGGCTGTAGGTTATCTTGCAGGAAATGTTTTAACATCAGGTGTATCTAATACCTTTGTTGGCACTGTGGCAGGTGATGCCAATACAACAGGTAATTATAATACTGCTATTGGAAGAGGTGCCCTATCCGCAAACACCACCGCAGACAACAATACTGCGGTTGGATATGAGGCGTTATTAGTTAATACTACTGCTGCTCTAAATACAGCCGTTGGTTTTCAGGCTATGGACGCTAATACCACAGGAGTTTCCAATCTTGCTGTGGGTGGTCATGCTTTAGGCGCAAATGTAACTGGAAATAATTTGTGCGCTATTGGCACAAATGCTTTATTGGTTAATACAGCATCAGGCAACACTGCTATCGGTTCTAATGCTGGTTATAGTAATACATCAGGGCGTATAGATGCTTTTGGATTAAACGCTGCTTTTAACAATACAACAGGTAATTACAACAGTGCCTTTGGTCAGCAAAACGGTTATCTTGCAGCACTTCAAACCAACACTACAGGGAGTTCTAATGCGGCTTTTGCAACAGGGTCATTAGGATACAATACAACAGGCGGTAATAATACAGGGCTAGGTGTAGCTGCTGCTTATAGTAATACAACAGGCGCTAATAATACGGCAGTTGGCTATATGGCTTTTTATGCAAACACTACTGGTGGTCAAAATGTAGCGATTGGTACAGAGTCATTAAGATACAGTGCAACAGGATATTTTCAAACAGCAGTTGGCTATCAAGCTTTACATAATGCTAATTACACAACAAATGTGTATGCTTATAACACCGCAGTTGGTTGGAAAGCAGGTTTTGCAAACACAACAGGTAAAGTAACAGCGTTAGGTGCTTCTGTCTTGCAATCAAATACTACTGGACTGCATAACTGTGCTGTTGGTAGTGCAACTGACGGGTATGGTGCTGCATTACAGAATAACACTACAGGCTCTCAAAACACTGCTTTCGGTTATGTATCTTTAAGGTCCAACACAACTGGAACACATAACACGGCACTCGGCTGGACTACTTTACAAGTTTGTACAACAGGTACTTATAACACTGCCGTTGGAGAAGCTGCTTTGGATGCTCTTACCACAGCTTCTAGTAACGTAGCTATGGGTAGCAGTGCTCTAGGGGGGGTTACCACAGGCGGCAACAATATTGGTATAGGTAATAGCGCAGGTGCTTCACATACTACGGGAACAGGTGGAGTATATATAGGCTCCGTAGCAGGTTATAATTCAAATGCACAAAATACCTGTATTGGTTACGCATCAGCATATTCTGGCAATGGTCCTACTTCTCTAAGTACGGGTGGAGGCAACACTCTAATTGGTGCGTATACTGGTGTTGCGGCTGCAACAAATACAGGTACTGTAATCATAGGGCATAACGCAACAGGTAAAGGCACTAATACTGGATTTATCAATCCTCCAAGTGGTGTCTATCAAGGTAACAACTCTTCTGCTTGGTCTACAACATCAGACCGTAGACTTAAGAAAAACATTACAGATAGTTCTATCGGTCTTGCTGAGATTAACCAGATACAAGTTCGAAACTATGAGTACAAAACCAAAGATGATCTTTCTGAGATAGAAGCTGATGGATTAGTAGAAGCTGATATTATTGATAAATCAGGTGTACAAGTAAGTGCCATAGCTCAAGAGCTACAAGCAGTGCTGCCCAAATGTGTTACAGAGCAAGACACGGGTGTACTCTCAGTAAACACTGACAACCTTACTTGGCATTTAATCAAAGCAGTCCAAGAACTATCAGCAAAGAACGATGCTTTAGAAGCTAGAATAGTTACATTAGAAGGATAATAATTAGTCAGAAAAGGAGAAAGAAATGACTGATACACCAACCGCTGACGAAATCGCAGCACACTACACAGCAATGGGTCACTCTGTTGATCTGTTAAACGCAGGGAAACCTGCGGACATGACCGCAGATGACTGGACTGATACCAAAAAACGTAACGTAGACCACTTGGAGATTATGAAAGCCAAGACTTATTGGACTTCAGAAGATATGACTGCTGTAGATAAAGCTATTGCAGATTTTAAATAACTTAAGATAAAGGAGACTAATATGGGAAAAAATGAAAAGACCCCCATAACCGTCAATGAAAAAGAATATTTTGTCGAAGACATGAATGAAGCTCAAACAATATGGCTGAATCACCTCAATGATTTTGACCGTAAGTTAGGAAACGCTTACTTCAATGTTGATCAGTTGAATTTAGGGCGACAAAAAGCCATTGAACTCTTGGCTAATGCTTTGGAAAATCCAGAGGAAGCCGAAGAGGCAGAAGTTGTAAACTAGGAGTGACGAATGCCGCTAACCAAACTCCAATTCCGCCCAGGAATTAACAGAGAAACCACGTCCTACGCTAACGAGGGCGGATGGTTTGATATGGATAAGGTTAGATTTCGGTTTGGTTATCCTGAAAAGATAGGTGGTTGGGTGAAGTCTTCAGCCACCTATTTCTTAGGCACATGTCGTGCTTTACATCCATGGGTCGCGTTACAAGGTGAAAGATACCTTGGTGTGGGCACTCACCTTAAATACTACATTAACGAGGGTGGTGGGTATAATGACATAACGCCTGTTCGAGTTACTACCTCCGCAGGAGATGTAACTTTTTCTGCCGCAGCAAACACCATTGCTGCTAATATAGCTATTATAGACACTAACATAACACTTACGTCATCATCAGGGTTTCCAACTTCTGGACGGATTAAAATAGACAGTGAGATAATAACCTACGCCGCCATATCAGGTAACGTATTACAGGGTTGTTTACGAGGCCAATCAAGCACCATAGCAGCAACACACACTTCGGGTGCCGCAGTTTTATGTACAACAATTACAGTAGCAGATAATGACCACGGTGCTTTAGCCAACGACTTTGTTACTTTCTCTGGTGCAGCTTCTTTGGGTGGTAATATTACCGCAGCCATATTGAATCAAGAGTATGAAGTTGTTACTGTTGTAAGTTCAAACTCATACCTAATCGAAGCTCGAGAAACAATATCAATAGCATCTATTACAGGACCAAGTGGACAAGATCCTACTTTTGTTTTTGCATCTACAAGCGACAGTGGCAACGGAGGCTCGAGTGTTGTTGGTGCGTATCAAATCAACACGGGTCTTGACACAACACTTATAGGAACAGGTTGGGGAGCAGGAACATGGGGCCGTGCTACATGGGGCAGTGCATCTTCGTTGTCGGCTTCTGGTCAGACGCTCCGTATTTGGTCGCACGATAACTTTGGTGAGGATCTTCTTATTAATGTGCGTGATGCGGGTATATATTACTGGGACAAAACCAATGGCACATCTTCTCCTGCTGTAGAACTTAGTGGTTTAGCGGGAGCAAATACGACTCCAACTATTGCTAAAAAGGTACTTGTCTCGGATAGAGATAGACACGTTATAGCTTTTGGTTGTGATCCACAGAATAACATCGGAGTTCAGGATCCGTTGCTCATACGGTTCTCGGACCAAGCATCTCTTACCAATTGGGCCTCGACAGCAACCAATACAGCAGGTGACTTGCGTCTTGGTTCTGGGTCAGAGATTATTACTGCTGTAGAAACACGACAACAAGTTATAGTCTTTACGGATGTGTCGCTCCACGCAATGCAGTTCCTCGGACCACCGTTTACTTTTGGTATCAACACTGTGTCGGAAAACATTACGATTGCTAGTCCTTTGGCAGCAATTGCCATCGAGGACCAGATATACTGGATGGGCGCGGAAGAGTTTTACGTTTACTCAGGTAACGTGCAACGCCTACCATGTTCCGTTCGAGATTATGTGTTTAGTGACATCAACACCGACCAGTTAGAAAAAGTTACGGCATCCACCAACACTGCGTTTTCTGAAGTATGGTGGTTCTATCCATCAGCTTCGAGCAGCGAATGCGATAAGTACGTTGTGTATAATTATCAACAACAGATTTGGTATTACGGTTCTTTAAATCGTACTGTCTGGTTGGATCGTGGTGTGGAAAGTTTCCCAATTGCGGCAAGCACAGACCATGCGTTGTATCTACATGAAAACGGCTTTGACGATGGGTCAACAGCACCTGTTAGTGCTATCACGTCGTTTATCGAAAGTAGTCAGATGTCGATTGGTGAGGGGGATAACTTTGTATTTTTACGAAAGTTAATACCTGACTTAACGTTTCGAGACAGCACGGCGGCGGCACCCTCCGCTACGATGACACTTCAGACTCGTAACTATCCAGGTGGCGCATACCTTCAGACCAACAGTAAAACGGTATCTAAAACAGCATCAGTGCCTGTGGAGCAGTGGACTAATGAAGTAAACGTCCGTCTTCGAGGACGCTCGTTTGCATTTAAAATAGAAACAACAGACACAGGTGTGGGTTGGAGACTTGGTTCTCCAAGGGTAGAAGTGCAGCCTGACGGGATGCGGTAATGTCCAGAAACCTTGTCCTTCCCTTTTTTCCAGTTGCACCGCCAGACTACAATCAACAACATCTTGAAGAAATTGTACGCTCGTTCTCTGTATATCTTGAGCAAATGCAAAACCCAGGGGAGGGTCGTAATACATTCTCCGTTTTTACCAACCTTCAAACAGATGACAGTGGCTTAGAACCAGGGGCTATCTTTAACCATGATGGTTATGTTAGAGTGCCAGTAGCACATTCTCCATACGTTCGTGGTTCTCAGGCTACGGGTGCTGTTGGAACAGTAACAGTGAGTACGCCATGACCGATACAATTTTAACAATGCCTGATGGGTCACGCTGGAAACCCTCGTCATCTTCTGATACAGTACATTGTGTAAACTGCGAAAACGTGGTTGATACGCCAGAAGAAGTCGCAAGCTACCCCGACGGTAATTGTCCCGATTGCGGACAGTCTTGGACAGGCGCAGAAAAACGTAGTACAAAAATTACAGTAACTGCGCCAGAAGCTATTCGAGGTGAAGCATAATGAGTTTATTAGGTGCACTAGGTGGATTAGTTGGATTTGCAATGGGTGGTCCTGCGGGGGCCGCGCTTGGTTCTGGTATTGGGTCTCTTGCATCAGGCGGTGATATAGGTGACGCACTAAAAGCTGGCATGTTAGGTTTTGTTGGTGGCGGTGCTGCTGCTGGCATGGGTGCCGCAGGTGGTCAAGGTATTGCCTCGTTGCTTGGTTCGATGGGACTTGGTGGAACTGCTGCAACAACTGCGAATCCACTGGCACGAATTGGTTCAGCTTTGACTGGCGGCAATGCAGCCGCAGGTGGAGCAGCAACAAATCAAATGAGCAACATGGCTCGTGCAGGTAGCGGTGGCGGACTAACCAGTTTGTTTAACCTTGGTCCACAAGGTGGTTCAATCTTATCCAATCCATTAGTTCAAGCACTTGCATTACAGGCTATGGAGCCTAAAGAAATAAAAATGACAACACCACTACAAGATAGACAGTTAGCAACAGGAGAACGCCGACCTGATTACCGTGGCACACAAGCCAACGATGTAAGAAGCCGTCGTTACCTTGCAAATGGTGGTTATATTGAAGGGCCAGGTACAGGTACAAGTGATTCAATTCCTGCACAGATTTATCAAAATGGTATGCCAGTACAGGAAGCAGCGCTTTCTGACGGCGAGTTTGTATTACGAGAAAAGGATGTCAACGCTTTAGGCGGGGGAGATCCAGGTGTTGGGGCAGCGCGATTATACGCCATGCAACGACAATTTGACCAAGGAGGTATGGCATGAGCAACACTGATGACACAGGTTTAGGGCGAAGTGCAAATTTTATCCCCGAGTATCAAGAGACATTTCTAAAGGATCTTTTAGCCAACATCTACCAAACACAGATGGATGCAGACGGTAATCCACTTCTCGATGAAAATGGTCAACCGATTGTTACTGGTATTGCAGCCGACTCTCCATTGTTTGGTACTCCTGTATTAGATGCTGATGGCAATCAGATGTTCGAAATAGATCCGAACACTGGACAACAGAGATTAGATTTCCGTGGTCAACCTATTCCTATGGTCGAAGGTGGTGTGCGTCGTCCTGATGTAGCACCAATGACCCCCAACCAACTAGAAGCGGTTCGTTTAGCTGAAGAGGGCGTAGGTGCCTTTAGTCCTATGTTCGATCAAGCACAAGCTTCGTTTGGAGGATTTGAACTCAACACGGATGGGTCGCTAAAAACAGACGCACAAGGTAATCCAATCCGCTCGGGAGCCATTGGTCAGGTTGGTAAGGGTGCAAGTGCTCTGGGCCAAGGTATTACAACGGTAGAGGGGACCACGGGTCTTTATGATACGGACACCCGTCGAGGTGCATCGGACCCAATCTTCTCAGATTTTTCTCAAAACGTAATTGGAGACACATCAACAGCGATTGGCACAGCACGAAGTGATCTAGCAGGTACAACTGGGGGGTTTGATCCACAGGGTATCGGATCTTTTATGAACCAGTATGAAGATGCAGCGGTACAACAGGCCATTCAAGACATTGCTCGAGCAGGTCAACAACAAAGAAATGAGCTTGGTGCACAGGCTGTAGGGGCAGGAGCCTTTGGTGGATCACGAGAGGCAATAGCACAGGCAGAACTTGGACGTAATATCCTAGAACAACAAGGTCGAACCGCAGCAGGAATGCGTCAGGCAGGGTTTGAAAGTGCAGCACAACGTGCACAGTCAGCTTTTGAAGATCAACAAAGACGTGGACAAGCAGGGGCAAAAACATCAGCAGATTTATCTATGGGTCTTTCGGGTTTACGGGGCACAGGGTTCGAGATGGCACAGAACCTCGGGCAGTCAGCCTTTGAGGATCAAATGCAGCGTGGACAAAACGCATCACAGATATTCGGATCTCTAGGTCAGGGCCTTGGCTCACTAGCAGGGCAACAAACAGACATCGGCGTACGTCAAGCTGCGTTGGGCGAAGCGGCACAGCAAGCAGGACAGAGCGATGTCAACGCATTATTCAACATCGGGGCCTTGGAACAAGGTCAGATGCAATCAGAGTACGACGTACAACGTCAGGCAGATATCGAACAAGCATACGAGCCATATCAACGGTTCAACTATATGTCCGACATCTTCCGAGGTGTACCTTCTACTCAAAGTTCATTAACAGTCTCTAGTGTTCCATCGCCAAGTCCCGTATCAACTGTTTTAGGTATGACGCAGGGTCTTCAAGGTTATCAAAACGCTGGGGGCGGTGGAATTTTCGGATAAGGGTGTAGTCTATGGAAATGGCAAACGTATTTAACCGCAAACTCTTCAAGCGTAAGTCTGAAACGGCTGCTCGTGATAAGCTGCGCTCGATGGGTGGTATCATGGCATCATCGGAACCGTTGATCCGAGAAGCTATGAAAACAGTACAGAATGCGCCGAAACCACAAATAGATATACAAGGTATTATGCAAGCACAGAAGCGGATGGGCGCAATGCCAGCCGCACCGTTGCCGCAAGTTGCACCTTCGATGGCACAGATGCAGCCACAACCACAAATGCAGCCGCAGCCACAAATGCAACCACAACCACAGATGCCAGCACCGCCGCAACCCGCTCCTCCGCAGAGCATGAACCCAATGCAAAATCAAAAGAGATTTGCTTTAGGAGGATTAATTGGTGACCCAGATACCCAAGCTAGATTAGCAGCGAATACAGCTACGCCTCAAGAAAGGGCGCGAACAAACATCTTGGGTATAGATGTCAGTCGTCAAGCAGGTTCTGTTGTACAACAACCTGAAGTAAACATGGATGACATCACACCTGATCGTGCTATTCAATTAACCAGTGCCGCACAAAGTGGTAAGTTTCCTGTAAACCTACGCCCGTTTACCGCAGAAACCGCAGGTGGTGCAGCCAATGCAAAACTGTTGAACGATAAGTCTGAACAAATTGCAGCGGCTATGCAAGATCAAAGTCTAAGCGACGAAGATCGTGCGCGTAATCTGCTGTCTGCATTGGGCGGAGACGCAGAAGCTAAGAGCGTGAAGAAAGCCTTGGCAAAAACATCAGAGCAAGTGTTTGGTAAAAGAATAAATAGTGACGCTAAAATTGATGCGATGAATGATGCCATTACAGGTTTTGCTATCGCCGCAGGTACAAGCCCACGAGCTACAAAAAACATTGCCGATGGTATGTTAGTTGGTCTAACAGCTATGAAACAAACAGAACAAAGACGTGTTGATACACGAGATTCCTTGGCTATTGCAGCGGCTGGCGGAGGTGGTAAATCAGGTGTATCTCCAGTTGAGCCTTACATAGATCGAGTGTCCATGTTTGCAGAAGAAATTATGAAATCTAATCCAGGCACTGATCCTGTTAAAGCAATGGAACAAGCTAAAGAAATTATTGGTCCGTTGTATGCGGGTGGTGGTGGACCTTCACCTGGACCTACTGGTCCGTCGTTAACACCAGAACAACAACAGTTACTAAGTCAAGCCCAACAAGCTATTGATTCAGGTAGAGACCCCGCCGCAATAAGACAAATGTTAATCGACAAAGGAGTTCCAGCGGGAGCAATAGGATAATGGCAGATAACCCGTTTATGGATGCACCAATGGCTCCTCAAGAAATCGAGGAGGCGGAACAGACAACTCCAACTAACAATCCTTTTTTAGACGCCCCAATGGTAGCAGGTACTTCTGCTTCTGACAGGGGTAGAACTTTAATTGGAGACACGGGCATTGCTCCTGTTGATTATGTCACAGAAAAACTGGGTCAAGTAGGCTATGCCGTGGCAGATAACGTCATAGGTTTTGATGATGGCGTAGACACTACAGGTGAAAAACTAGGGACAGCCGTTGGAAATGTAGCTCTTGGCATTGGGTCAGGTTTTCTTGGTGCCATAGAAGGTGTCGGGACAACTGTGGCTTTGGTTCCTGATGTTGCCTTGGGGACAGAGTACGGTGATAAAATTACTCGAGGAATGGAAAGTTTAAAAGAGACACTGGATCTAAAACCCGAGGGTTTTCTTGGTAAGGGTGCAGAGATTGTCACGCAATTTGTAGCTCCAGGTGGTCTAGTCGCAAAGGGTGTGAGCATGGCATCTAAAGCGGCTCGTGCAAAAAAAGGTTTAGAAAAAATTCCTTTAACCAAAGGGCAAAAGTTTGGTCTTGCGGCAAAAGAACTTGCTGCGGTGGGATTAGTTGATGCTGCGGTATCCACAGATGGTATGTCCACGCTAGGGGACTGGGCAGAAACAGGGTACACACAGACAGAAGACTTGATTGGTTTGAGTGGTCGTGAAAAAGCACTTGCACGTTTCCGAAACAAACTCCGCCTTGGTGTAGAGTCTACTTTGCTAGGTGGCGTTGCCCAAGGTGCGTTGATGGCTGGAGGTAAAACCATTGGTGAAGTTGCAAAAATCCCAAAGGTTCAAGCCTCTGCAAAAGCAGTGAAACAAAAGTTAGACGACACAGGTGCCTCTATTGATCAGCTTTTGTATCAACGTATGACAGCCCCCGATGAGTTAAGTATGCTTAAACGAGGGGTTGCAAACGTAATTGCGTACGGAAAACCAGGTGGATATCTACCAAGAATGTCTGCGGAGGAACGTTTAGCCATAGATGCAAAGGTGGGTAGAGAAGTTGGCAAGGCAGAACGTGTACTTAAAGAGTTTGAAACTGAGATAGACGCTGTTCTACCTAAACTTCCTGATGGAGAAGAGGCAGGTAATTTAGCAAGAGCAGGAATGCTTTCTAAAGTAGAAGAGTATTTGACTCAAGCGGACCCCAAAATAAAAACTCAAATCCTGCAAGAGTTACCTGAAGGTGTTAGATCCAGTGCAGTAAAAATGCGTTCGCACATTGATGAGTTAAGCAATCGCATGATTGGAAGTGAGTTTATAAAGAACAGAAACTTTACGACTAAGGATGGTCGTACAATAAAAGATGTAATCGATCAGAATATCAACAGCTATTTGCGTCGTCGATATAGAATACATGAGGATGCCAAGTACACACCAACGGAGGAAAGTGTTGGTGCCGCTGATGACTTCTTTAGAGCAAACCGTCGGGCAACAGAAAAGGAACTGACTCGCTTGGCTAGACGTGACGTAAATCAAATGGAGTTAAGTGACGAGTTTTTACAAGCTAATGGTCTCAAGACTGTTGGTGCTGGAAAAGATATGAAGATTGAGCTTGGTACAAAGGTTACCGATGCGGTAGCAAAGAAAGCACGAGAATCTTTTCTTAGACGCCACTCTATAAAAACAAGACAGCCTTTTGAAGGTGGTCGTATAGCTAGGGACAAACTAGACACAGGCATGTTGGTATCTCGAGAAAACATACCACGAACACTTCGAGCTTTGATGGGTGAAGTAGGAACTACAGTTAAAAAATCAGACAAAGGGTACAAGATTTATGCTGATCCTCGAGAGGCGTATCTTTCAACTGCGGCTGATATATCACAGTTTTCTGCGGTGGATGATTTCTTTTCTAGTCTTTCAAGCCTGTCGAACAGGCAAGATGGTTTGTTAAAAAACATGATCTTAAAAGGAGAGGGTTTAACTCCTGATCAGCGAAGAGAATTAGTCGAGCGGGGTTATGTTCAACTAGGGGGGGACAGTTCCACGGGAATAGGTGCAATGAGCACCCCGACAGTTGCAGGAAGAGCCGCAGACAAAGATGAGATTTTAGCTGGGACTTCAGGATGGGGTAGTCTTAACGATCACTACGTCCCCCGTCCTCTTTACAACAACTTGACTAACTACATCATTGGAGAAGAAGAGACTGGCAAACAAGCGTTAAGTTCCACCTGGCAGTGGTTGCTTCGCGCAAAAGGTGTAACACAATACAGTAAGACAATCTTGTCTCCAATCACACAGATCAGAAACTTTACTACAGCGTCTGCTTTTGCGTTGGCAAATGGTAACATTCCAATAGTTGGAAGGGGTGGTAGTCTATCCGACTCTACTCAAATTGTTTTAAGTAATCTTTTGAATAAGGGTGATGACGCATTTATCGATGAGCTTATGGATGCCCAACGTCGAGGCATGATTGGAACAAACGCAGAGTTGCGCGAGATCCAAGATTCTTTACGCAAAGGTGTGGGTATGACTGCTCGTGAACCTAAGACTGCGGCGGAGGCTATAGTTGGAGAGAAGGTAGCCAAGGCAGCTTCAGGATATATGAAGCCTTT
>Ga0209634_1002675_pt1 | contig 12396 bp, 16 predicted proteins | sample LinPmetageLP40_FD_184043 | JGI IMG/M metagenome (GOLD analysis project Ga0209634, IMG submission 184043) | Marine viral communities from the Pacific Ocean - LP-40 (SPAdes) (version 2) | ecosystem: Environmental > Aquatic > Marine > Oceanic | place: Pacific Ocean | collected 2010-08-26 | reverse complement strand
GGAAGTAGGCGAGGACGAAGGCTCAGATACTCCTAGTGTGTTTGTGATTGAGATAGGTGACGAAAATGGTAACAGTTATATTAGTTGGCCTATAGAACAATTAGAGAAGGATGTAGTAGAAAACTTTAAAGACGGTAAGAAGCCAGGTCGCAAGGGCCTAGCAAAACGTAGCGGCGTAAACACAAAAGCAAGTGTAAGCAGTTTGCGTAAAACAGCAAAGAACAGCACAGGCGAAAAGCAAAGAATGGCTCACTGGATGGCCAATATGAAGGCTGGTAGAAAAAAATCTAAATAAGTAATACTATGAGTAAATATGGTAGGAAACTAAGTTCTCTTTTTGAAGAAAATCTAGGTGGTTATTCAAAAAGTTTTTATGAAATTCCTAAACATTTAGAACAAGTATTAGAAAATGCTAATTTTGGCAAAATACACATACAAAAAATCTCACAAGAATCTCCCGGACATTACGATATAGATATTGGTAGCATGAGACATGCCATGAATCTGTGTTTACAGGGATACCATCTTAATGAAGATACAAATGAACTAACCAAAGACAGTAAATATTCCAAATCGGTGAATTGGTTTCCTACAGATTCACGAGAACATTATGAAAATAATATGCAAGATAGCGATATGAAGTCTCTTATGCACAAACTAGGTTGGGTAAACAATGATGGTACACCCGCAGAGTTGACATATAATTTAAATAAGCATGGATTTAGAAGTGTTGAATTTGAAAAAGAGGGTAGACCAGGAATATTAACATTAGGTTGCAGTTTTGCATTTGGTGTAGGTTTAAAAAATAACCAAACATTTGCACAAAAGGTTGCAAATCATTTTGAATTAGAAAATTATAATTTAGGTATGCCTGGAAGAGGCCTAGACTTAACAGCATTATATCTTTCATTGTTTATAGAGAAAGAACTAGACCCTAGCCTTATTAAAGCAGTAGTTGTATATACACCTCCGCCAGGTAGGGAAACAATGTTTAATTACCATAGTGGACATTTAAGAATGACTGATTTGCACAATGATATTATGGCTGAATCAAATTTCTATACTGACAATCATTTAAGAGAGCTAGAATCTTATGATTCCACAGTTGCAGAAGCCTTTAAGTTGTACGAAACTGACGATAAGGATGTAATACAGAATAAACTAGATAGTGGGCTTCAAGGTTATGTAGATAATTATAGATCTAAATTATATGAACACAATATGCAAACACAAGAAAATAATTTTAAAAGAGATATACTTGCAACCAATACAATAAAATTATTTTGTTTAGAACACAATATACCTTTAGTTATTAAACAGAGTACAGCCAGAATAGCAACTGCTATAGATTTTGCAAGAGATATGATGCACTTTGGGCCTAAAACACATAGTAATATTGCAAAAGATATTATTGCCGCATTAAATATTTACCTAACGTAGATAAATAGTGTTATGAAGATTTCAGAGATAGTACATGAGTCCGCATCAGCAGGAGCAACAGGCTCTGGTAGCATTGCAGGATTTGTTAGTCCAATGGGTTCCGGTTCCGTTATTAAACGTCCGAACCCTAGCATTTATGCAACAAAGAAATCTAAGCCCAAAAAGAAGAAGGCAAAGCAAGAAGATGAAGACAGTTAAAGACAAAAATAAGTATCTAAACTTTATAAGCAGTTTAGAATCAAAGGTTTTCAATAAAGTTGATTTAACGGGCTTCCTAAGTGTAAATACATTAAACGAAAGAGAACAATATATAGCAGAAGAGCTTTATAAAAAAGATATTCTACAAAAAATTACACAAGGTGAACAAGTTGGCTACAAAATATACCCGCAGAAAACGAAACTATAATAACAAAGACATAGCAAAGAAGTTAGATGGATTAGCGTCTAATGTTGCAAAACGTGGAATTTTTATTGTTAAAAAATCAGATGCTGGATATAACATTTTTAACTATGCTACTAAATTAGTATTTGTACAGGATATTCCCTTTTTAAATATGGCAAATAAGTATTGCAAGAATTTAAATAGTCAAAAGGAACATCAGAACCCACGACACATACAAAGACACATAGATCTTTATCATAAACACTTTAATGATATACAATTTTATAAGTATACAATAAAGACAAGTGAGGATAAAGTAAAAGTATTTACTGCTGGTGTAAGAATGGCAGATAGTCTGCAATTTGTAAGAGAAGCCAAAACACAAATGTCATACTATTAGTCTTAAAATTATTAATAAATGATAAATAAGACTATAGCGAACATATACGTAGGAAAAAACCATGTTTATAAGAGATTTTAACCCACAGGGTCAGACAAAAATTAACAAAATTAATAAAGTATTAAGTGAAGAATTTGGTATGACTATCAAAACATCTTTCCCAAAGAAAGGTAAGATTGAAAAAATTATTGAAATGTCAAATATGGCGATCATTAAATTAAAAGATAGTAGTAAGAATTTTCAGTTAGAACCAGAGTATGCAAAATATCTTGGAATTAAAGATATTATGAAAACAATGATTAGTGAAGGCATGTATGCTGAATCAGAAGCATTCCTAGGTTTAAAAGAAACTATTAAAGCACGAGTCCAAGAATTAATGGACAGCGGATACACTACGGAAGAGGCAGTATCAAGATGCGGCAATGACAGTAGAGAAATGCCACATGCATATGATGACGCTACAATACTTCCTATAATATTATCAGCGGCACAACAATACGAGTCCTCATGTAGATCAAATAACGAATCATTAGAAGAATTAGTAGTAGAAGGTCCTAATACAGATTTAAACGAAAAACTTTTAAGTGAACTTGCAAAAGAATGTGGAGTTGAGCTTAAAGATTTAACTAGTTATGACGCAATAGAAGAAAAATTAAATATGTTTGCAGAAGTTTCAGGTAAAAGTAGAGATACAGTTGTTGGATTCCTAAACGGTTTAGAAGAAGATAAAGTAGAATCAGGTATTAGATACTTTGGCGGACAGATTGCTTTTGAAAATAAAGGCAAAGATCATGATGGAGACGGAGACATTGATTCAGATGATTACATGGCGTCAAGAGATAAAGCAATTAAATCGGCAATGAAGAAAAGAGAAGATGCTAAAGAAAGTATGTTTGATGACATTATAACTGACATGTTAGCAGAAGAAGTAGAATCAGTTGAAGAAGCAGAAGTTGTTATGGCTGTTAGAGCATTAGCAGATGATATTCAAGATCACGTTGAGAGACTTGGTAGAATGGTAAACGAAGATTTACCTGCTATAGCAGATCAAATGGTTGGCGAATTTGGTGCTGAAAAGGCAAGTGAATTTAAAGACTCTGCAGAAAGTGTATTAAACTCAGCATTAGAAAGTGCCAAACAGGCAAAAGATGGTGTTAATGGTTTAGTAGGAAATATTACAGGTGTAGATATGGGCATGGCCGGAGACGACATGGGAACCATAGATGATATGCCAATGGGTGCAGATAGTCCAATAGACGACATGGAAATGCCAGAACCTGAAATGGATATTAATGAACCAGCCGCGGCAGGTCCTGAAAATGAGCCATTAGGTAGAGCGCCTGTTGAGGTCTAATACATGCTCATTAATGAGGTTATAGCAAAAGAAAATACAAGCGACTTTGCTTCTAGTTTACTAGCAAAAGTCCAAGATATATTGGCTATAGCAATGAAAAGAGATATCAAAAAGGTATCTACAAAAAAATTCATACACATTTTAAGCAAGAATGGATATACAGATATTAGTATAGACCAATTAAAACTTGCAGTTGATCAAAGTGGCTGGTCCAGTAGTATAGACGACACTACTATTGTACCAAAAGATGAATTAGGTGCAGACATAGACACAGAAGAAGAACCCTCAGTAGATGTAGGTGCAATGGCAGGTAACCAAGCACTAAGCGATATTAAAGCGGATTTATAGAATGGCTAATATATTTGTAAATGCAACACAGGCAAGAGCTAACAGTAGAAATAACGTTGTTATTCATGGTGAAATAAAAACTATAGAATCCAAAGTTTTTTCAAACATAGATGCTGGTGTTTTATATGCTAACGTAGTATCAAGCTCAACTATGACAAACAGTAATGTGTATTACAACGTTTGGAATGGCACAACAACCGACCCCACAAAACTAGATCAACTCAATTATGTTAAAAAGTACTTCACAGACTTAGGCTATGGAGTTTCCATTTTAACAAATTCTAGTTCAAATAATACTATTACTTGGAACGTTTCCTGGTAAATAGAATTATAACGAACAACTTAAAACAATTAATGCTAAAAAACAAATTCGAATACCCCTCCCTACGACGAGAAACTCAATCAAACGGTAAAAGACAATACGTTGGTGACGACAGTATTCCAGTACCAAGTGTAACCACAGTACTAAGTGAAACAGGTGATAAAACTGCATTACTTAACTGGCGTAAACGTGTAGGTGATGCTGAAGCAAATAGAGTCAGCAAAGAAGCCGCAGGATTAGGTACTAAAGTACATAATGCAATAGAAAAATATATATTACAAGAGGAATGGGACACATTTGGTAATAATCATGTCAGTGTACTTGCTAAAACAATGACCACAGAGATGATTGAAAACGGTCTTAGTAAAGTAGATGAACTATGGGGTGTTGAAGTAGGATTGATAGCGGCAGGGCTTTATGCAGGCACATCAGATGCTATTGGTATATACGAAGGCGAAGATGCTATTATTGACTTTAAAACGGCTAAGAAGATCAAGAAACGTGAGTGGATTGAGGATTACTTCATGCAAGGTTGTGCATACGCATTAGCACACAATGAGATGATGGGCACAGAAATTCGTAAAGTAGTTATACTAATGGTAGATAGAGAAGGCAAATTTGCAGAATTTTCTATTAAAGGAGACGAGTTTGACGAATACTGCAATAAATGGTCTGATAGACTAGCAGACTATTACGCAAAGGTTTCATAAAGTTTCCTAAAAATGATAAATACTAGGTAATAGGAGACTTATTTAGTATGGCAACAAGTAATAACACAGTAGTAGTATCAAGGATACAAAATCGTAGAGGGTTAAAACAAGATTTACCTCAACCACTTCGCTCTGGGGAAATAGGATTAGCCACAGATAGCAGGCAGGTTTTCATTGGTGGAGATGAAAGTACATCAAGTACAAATAAAACTGTCATATACGAAAATACGGATAATGCAAAACAAGTTGTAGACAGTATTGCAAACAACCAAATTATTCAGTTTACTGTACCACACAGAAGATATAATACAAGCCTAGACGGATTAGACGGTACAGCAAAGGCTTTCACTTACAATCCTAATAGTGATGTAAGTGCAACAGTTAGTGCAAGAGATGTATTTAGAGCTACAGTTGGTGCTGGTAATGTTACAAGTATAGAATCAGGAACAGCCTTTGATGCTGACGATTTAACTGTTGTAAAAAATGGGTTAAAACTAACAGGTAACAATACAGCAAGTGCAGGAAATCTTACTGTAGAGGATTATATATTCGCGGCTGGTACTAGTTTAGGAAGTGATCATATAATTACACTTAAAACAACACCACTAACAAGCGATGACATAGGTATTACATATTATGGTAATTCTGCTGTTATAAGAGCATTAGATGGTGCAAGTACTAGTGATGCAAACATTAAGCCTGGTTATGCTACTCTAACTAATTTTTATGATAAGCAAAGCATACCAACATTTTTACAAATACCTACAGACTTAATATTAGTTAATGCAACAACAGGCACAGGCTATATTGGGTTACAACATAAGCATACAGCAGTAATTTCAACAAGTACAGCCGCAGTAACAACATTAGGATTAACGAATTTCTTAGTAAGTAGAACAAGCGAAAAGGTATCAGGTGCCACGTTTGCCGCTTCAGGCACAACAGTCACAGTTGCTTATACTGATGCAAATAATAATTATGTAACAACAGCAAACAACTACAATAGAGTTTATGTAACAGGTGGAAGTGATGCCGCAGTTGACGGAGTATATGCAATAACGGCCGCTAACGCAACTCATTTTACTTATACAGCAGGAAGTTCTCCAGCCGCATCAGGTACATTAGCTCATACAAGAATTTTACAGTTTGACTTATCAGGTGCACCTAGTAGTGGTAATGTAACAACAGCATTGTCTACAGTAACTGGTATTATTAATAACAGAGGAAATATAACAACAGGTGCTACAACAATCACACCATGGCAAAGTTTAAACTTGTTGCCAGAGTATGATGCTAGTACAGGTAGTCAACTATCCTCTACTAAAGTTTACTTTACGCATAAGTCCTCACAAAGTAGTACACCATTAGACTTTACATTACATGAGAGTGGAAGTACATTATCAAGACTTAATTTAACAGCAAAATCATATACAGACGATGACAGCACAAAGGCAAAACTAGAAGTTTTCTTATATGAAGCAATGATTGATCCAGCTCTTAACTTATTTGTTTCAGTAGACACGAATCAAGAGTATACAAGTAATGCTACAGTAAAATCTGCTATAGGCAGTTACAGTTTAAATACTAATACTGAAGGCACAGAGATAACATTTAATAGTAATGAAGAAGCCAGAAACTTCTCTACACTAGTAAATAAACTATACTTTGAATATAGTATATATAATACACCTGGCGCAGGTGGATTAGGCAGTTTAACTGTTAATTCAAAAGGATTAACTAATGTTAAAAATAATATTCAACTACAAACAGCCGAAGGTGCCTCTAGTGGGTTACCAGACGTAGGATATGATACAACCGAAACAGCAAGTGTACCAGCAAGTGCGAACACAAATATTAAAACATTTAACATGTCAACATACGACACGTTTGTAATTGACTATTCCATAGACTTCAGAAGTGGTGCAAACTTATATAGAAAAGTAGGGTTACTACAGTTATCAAGTTATGATTATGGCTCAGGCAATCCAGCAGACGTAGTTATACAAGATATGGGTACTGATAAAGCAGTTGGCTCTGTAACAGGAAACGTTCAGTTTACAGCAAATGTGGTTAGTAGTGTATTAACAGTCACGGCAATCAGTAGTGTAAACCAATCCTGCAACATGAAATACCTTGTAAGAAAATGGAATGCACCTTTATCATAATGATTGATGTTTTTAAAGACTCATAGCTCACAAGATAGATTAAATGTATGGAGAGAAGTTAGGCAAAAAGACTTTTCATCTGTTCAAGATTTAGTAAGCGAATTTTCAGATATAAAACTACTTTCTAGATACCTAGACTACTATACCCCTAAAAATTGGCCTACCCCCTTTGAAATAGTAAGTGAAGGGTATTTGTGCTATAGTGGTGTTACTTTAATACTCACAGCGACACTAATTAATAAAGGATTCATTACTTGTGATGAGTTATTGTTTCCAGTGATAAGTAATAACATAACGGGAGAATCAGGTATAGTGCTTCTTAACGAAGATAAAGTTTACAACTTTACACCTGGAGATATTGTTAGTTGGGATTTTGTTAAAGAGAATTCAACTATATTTCAAACTCATAAAATAGATATAAAAAAACTTTCTTATTGACTTTAGTATAGTTATATAGTACAATTATCCTACGATAAATATAACTTTACAACAAGAGAAATTTTAGGATTTTACACACATGCAGGTACAAAAACGCGACGGCACCCTTGAAGATTTAGACATAGACAAATTACACAAAGTTGTAATGTATGCATGTGAAGATATTTCAGGCGTAAGTGCTTCAGAAGTTGAGATACATTCACAAATTCAATTCTTTGAAAGTATAGCCACAGAAGACATCCAAGAAACCCTTATTAAAAGTGCCGCTGACCTTATCAGCGAAGATGCACCAAACTATCAATATGTAGCAGGTAGGCTAATCAATTATCATTTGCGTAAAATGGTATACGATAGTTTTACACCTCCTTGTCTTTGTGACATAATACAAAAAAACATAGATGCAGGGTTTTATGATGCAGAGTTCACAGAGCTTTATACTAAAGACGAGATTAACGAGTTAAACGATCACATCAAGCACGAGCGTGATGAAGTATTAACTTATGCGGCTATGGAACAATTCCGTGGCAAGTACCTAGTACAAAACAGAGCAAGTGGTGAGATATTTGAAACACCACAAGTAGCATACATGATGATTGCGGCTACATTGTTTAACAAGTACCCAGCAGAAACAAGAATTAAGTATGTTAAAGATTACTATGATGCTATCAGTACTTTTAAAATTTCCTTGCCTACGCCAGTAATGGCAGGAGTTAGAACTCCACAAAGACAGTTCAGCTCTTGTGTGTTAATAGAAACAGATGATAGTTTAGACAGCATTAATGCTACAAGTAGTGCTATTGTTAAGTACGTTAGCCAGAAGGCAGGTATTGGGATAGGTGCTGGAAGTATTAGAGCTGTTGGTTCTAAAATTAGGAGTGGAGATGCAACGCATACAGGTGTTATTCCTTTCTATAAAATGTTCCAGTCAGCAGTTAAGTCATGCTCACAAGGTGGAGTAAGGGGCGGAGCGGCAACATTATACTATCCTATTTGGCATTTAGAAGTTGAAGATCTATTAGTATTAAAGAATAATAAAGGTACAGAAGATAACAGAGTACGTCATATGGACTATGGTGTGCAGTTTAATAAACTAATGTACGAAAGACTGATCACTGGTGGCAACATTACGTTGTTTAGTCCTCAAGATGTGCCAGGACTATATGACTGCTTCTTTAATGATCAAGACAAGTTTAAAGAGTTATATGAACAAGCAGAGCGTAAAACAAGCATCAGAAAGAAATCTATTAAAGCAATTGATCTCTTTAGTGCTTTTGTAACAGAAAGAAAAGACACAGGTAGAATTTACTTAATGAATGTAGACCATGCAAACACACATGGCTCATTTGATGAAAAACTAGCACCTATTAAACAAAGTAATTTATGTTGTGAGATTAATTTACCTACTAAACCGTTAAGTGACATTAACGATGAAGAAGGTGAAATTAGTTTGTGTACATTAAGTGCAATCAATTGGGGAGTAATTAAAGACCTTACTGAAATGCAAAAAAGTATGTAACTTAGCCGTAAGAGCATTAGATGAACTTTTAGACTATCAGGAATATCCAGTTATTGCGGCTGAAATTAGCACAATGAATAGACGTCCATTAGGTGTTGGCATTATTAATTTTGCATATTGGTTAGCAAAGAACGATACTAACTATCAAAACCCTAACTTAGCATTAGTAGATGAGTGGGCAGAGGCTTGGAGTTATGGACTTATAAATGCAAGTAATGAATTGGCAAGAGAAAAAGGTGCATGTACATTAAACATGGAAACAAAATATGGAATAGGTATTACCCCTAACCAAACATATAAAACAGACGTTGACGAATTAGTTAAGCATCGAGAACGTATGGACTGGAAAGGACTTAGAGCAAGTTTAAAAGAATATGGTATAAGAAACTCTACTTTAATGGCATTAATGCCAGCAGAAACGTCGGCACAGATAAGTAACAGCACTAATGGAATAGAGCCACCACGTAGTTATGTAAGTATTAAACAAAGTAAACATGGAGTACTTAAACAAGTAGTGCCTGGATACCCTTACTATAAAAACAAATATGACTTACTATGGGAACAAAAGAGCCCACAGGGTTATTTAAAAATTATGGCAGTATTACAAAAGTATATTGACCAAGGCATAAGTGTTAATACAAGTTATAACCCAGAACACTATGAAGATGAAAAAGTACCTATGTCGGTATTAATACAAGATATACTGATGTTTTATAAATATGGTGGCAAACAGTTATATTACAATAACACATTTGATGGACAAGGCGAGATAGATATAAACAAAGATGATGCAACTGACCAGTTAGCATTAAGTGAAATAGACGATGAAGATTGTGAGAGTTGTAAAATATGACAAGTCAAGAATTACAAAGATTAGGCTTTACTAAGGCAGGTGATGTAGATGTTGTTGATGGTAAAATAAGTAGCACTCTTACACCATTTGCAAGTGAAGTAACGTCAGGAGTATATTGCTGGGTACTTATAAACGATACCAACAAAAAACAAGAAGTAATTTACATTGGTAAATATGGAAAGTCCATCAAAAAGAGATGGGGAGAACACAGATTGCATAATCCAGGTAGTCCTACAGGCCTTAAGAATGCAGACTATATTATACAGCAAATGGCAGAAACTGATATCAGAATGGAATTATGGGGAAAACAAAGTCATGCAGAAGAATTTTCTTATACTAATATCATAGGAACAAAGATATCCAAAACTTTTTCTACCTATAGTGTAGACGAAGAAGATTTAATAGCATACTATACGCAAAAGAACGGTCAGAGACCAGCACTAAACAGAACCAGAGGCGGAAATTAAAAAAATGACGGTACTAAATACAAAAAGTAAAACACACCATACTAAAGCAAAAATGTTTTTAGATCCTTCAGGCGGTCCTGTGGTACAAAGATATGACACATTAAAATATAAGCAGTTTGATAAACTTACTGATAAGCAGTTAGGTTTCTTTTGGAGACCTGAAGAAGTAGATATTACTAAAGATTCTACTGATTTTAAAAATCTAACAGATCATGAAAGACATATTTTTACAAGTAACTTAAAGCGACAGATTATACTTGATAGTGTACAAGGTCGCTCCCCTAATTTGGCTTTTCTGCCTATAGTAAGTCTCCCGGAATTAGAAACCTGGATTGAGACATGGGCATTTAGTGAAACAATTCACAGTAGAAGTTATACGCACATTATTAGAAATGTATATCCTGACCCAAGCAAGGTTTTCGATGAAATGCTGGACATACAAGAGATAGTAGATTGTGCAGACAGTATTACAGTAAATTACGATAGACTTATTGAGTACAACCTATTACGAGATAAAGGTTATAAAACGTATGATGAATACGAACACAAAAAAAGAATATACCTAGCACTTATGAGTGTAAACATATTAGAAGGTGTACGTTTTTATGTATCATTTGCATGTAGTTGGGCTTTTGCAGAACTTAAAAGAATGGAAGGCAATGCAAAAATTATTAAATTAATTGCTAGAGACGAGAACGTTCATTTAGCAAGTACTCAGCAAATGCTTAAATTCTTGCCTAAAGACGATACTGATTTTGCTAAAATACAACAAGAGACTAAAGAAGAGTGTAAGCAAATGTTTATAGATGCTGTTGAGCAGGAAAAACAATGGGCCGATTACTTGTTTAAAGATGGAAGTATTATTGGACTTAATGCAGAACTATTAAAGCAATATGTAGAGTTTATAGCCGCCAAAAGAATGAGAGCAGTAAACTTAGAATCGATATATAATAGTGGTACCAATCCATTACCTTGGACCCAAGCATGGATTACAGGTGGTTCAGTTCAAGTTGCACCACAAGAGACAGAAATATCATCTTACGTTATTGGTGGTACCAAACAAGACGTAGATGGCGACACATTTAAAGGATTTAGTTTATAATGTACACAAAAATATTAACAGAAAGTTTAGGAAAAGTTGTATCCGTAAAAACAACAGCAGGTATTGAATTAATAGCGACTTTAAAGGGTTTTGATGAAAAAAGTTTAACTTTAACATTACAAAAACCTAGATTGGTAGTTGTTTCTGAGGATAGCATAGCAGTAGTACCATATACTTTTACTAGCAAGTCAGACGAAGTATTTATTCTAAGAGAGCAATACTTATCAATAGACACCGCATTAGAAAATAGCTCAACAGACTATTTGAGCCTATTACAAGACACAGATTCGTAAAAGATAAATAATACTATGCCAAATACATGCGGAGTAATGAAAAGTGGTACAGCATGTGCCCTAATTGTTAATACAGGTGCTTTAACAGTATTTGTAGAAGGTATGCCTATGAGTGTTATTAGTGATGTTGTGGCGCCACACGGCGAACCACCTCATACTACTTCCGTTGTATTAACTGGTTCAGCAACCGTAAGGGCTGAAGGTAAGCCTGTCACTGTTGTAGGTAGTGCTACCTCTTGTGGCCATCCTATTACATTTGGTGCAATGACGGTATTTGCAGGCCTTTAACGCCCTTCTAACACAATATTACACATAATATGTACGCAAGTACACCTCCATTACGTTGTCAAGCGGAGATACGCTCAGACAGAGCGGAATAGTATAAGATAGGGTACTTAACTGCTAGATAGACAGCCGTTTATTATTAGCAAAATCACTTAGTACAGACAACAATGTAGTATAGTACTGATCACGATTAGAAAAGTTTTCTACCTTCCAATCTGGTATATATGCATTAGTTACTATGTTACGCTCTTCTATGCTTTTAAAAATATGTCCTTTATAACATATAGACGCTTGTTCTTTGTACTTGGTTTTACTCTCTAA
>Ga0209634_1002673_pt1 | contig 12398 bp, 5 predicted proteins | sample LinPmetageLP40_FD_184043 | JGI IMG/M metagenome (GOLD analysis project Ga0209634, IMG submission 184043) | Marine viral communities from the Pacific Ocean - LP-40 (SPAdes) (version 2) | ecosystem: Environmental > Aquatic > Marine > Oceanic | place: Pacific Ocean | collected 2010-08-26 | reverse complement strand
CAGTTACTCTTGTAAATTCAGCTAGTGCTATTTTTAGTTTATTTAAAACTAAATCTGTTGGATCAAATGCTACAGAGGAACTACTAACAAGACCTCTTGTTGTACAAGAAGGTGAGATAATAAAAGTAGCAGCTGCTACGGGCGGTAGACTGCATGTAGTTTTAAGCTTAATGGAGGTCACCAGTGACACTAACAACCCTGTATAAAAATGGCTGAAACTTATTTAGATATATTATTGAAAGGACTTAATCAAGCTACAGGTACAGTACCACTTGGATTAAATTTTTTAAATCCAAATAATGATAGCGTAATAGAAAATATAAAAGACGATATTGGAGAAGCAGTAGTTAATAACAATCCTTCTATTGCAGCATATGACACAACAGCTTCTTTAATAAGTAAGTTTATAAATGACTTAGGAATTACAGATAGATATATTCCTACTAGTGAGCAAGCTACTGACAATATTTTTAAATATTTACAAGATAATTTTGCATCAGTACAAGACAACTCATTTGTAGATAATGATTTTGTTCCTCCTTCTATAGGTGTTCCTTCTATCACAGAAGAGATGATAATGCCTTTAATTGCTAATGACAATAACAATAAAACATATGGAGGCGGGGGAAGTAGTTCGCCTGCAAATTCTAATAGTGGTATAGGTTCTCTAAACACTAGTACTTCTAAACCTAATGCTCCTGGTGGGACAAGTTATGGAATGTCTCCAGGAGAAAGAAGAGCTAAATATGGTTCATAAAAATGGCGTGCCCCCTTGCAAACTGGGGCTAAAAAGGATATAATATTACGATGGCGTATGGTTCAACTCAACAAAATTATGCTGGTCCAGTAAATCCTGGTGACATGGTAGTTCAAAACAATACAGTATCTCCTGGGATCGCTGCGTTACTACGTAAGGAGAATAGGAGAGGGGCACAGGGAATTATACAATTACCAGAAGTTTCTAAACCTGCTCCAGATTTTTACAACCAAGCACTAATGAATGTGCAAGATCAAATTCAAGGACAGGCTAATACTTTAAACGCTATGGCTCCTGATGGGGAGCGTCTAGCTTACATCAACGAGCAAGAGGCAGGCATATTAAAACTGTTAGGCGGAGCAGGTGAGCCCGTCAATCCTACTGGCATACCTTCTTTTTACACAACTGGTGGAGGTAAATACGGAGGATATAGTAGAGATAGGTCTGGAGCTAAAGCAGCTTATGATAAAAGTCAAGCTGATAGTGCTAAGAAAGAAAGTAGAGTTTCACAAGATTTAGTAGACGCGATGAATAATCGCGAAAAGTCTGGTTCTGTGTATACAGACCCAGCTAAAGAAGATGCAATAGAATTTGTTCCTATGGTCGCTGGTGGTATTGGAGCAGCTGAGTTTGAAGACGACAAAGATATAAGTAATAACTTCGCACAGCAAGCCTTAATCAATGCGTACATAACAGGATCAGCAGATCAAATGGGAGGCAAAGATTATACAATAGGGGATTCAGCAATCAAAGGATTAAACGCTTTAAGAGGGCAAGCTAATAATACTTTCTTTAGCAGTGACTTCAATAAAATGTTTAATGAGGGTTTAGAAGAAGCAGGACTTAGAAAAGAAGGTATCTTGGGATTAGACTACACGACTGATGATGGAAAAAAATTAAATTATGCATTGGGAGGAGGCTCTTCAGGTATAGGTGATTTCTTCGGGGCTATGGCTGATAATTCTGTGTTAGCTATGTTATTAGGTTTTCTACCTGGTGATTCTTATGATGACATGTCTTTTGATCAAAGACTAAAGGCATATGATAACAGGCTAGCAAACCAAGCTAGGCAAGATTTCTTAAGTAGTAGAGAAACTCCTAAAACCACAACTTCCACAACAGAGGAAAGTAGTGAAGAAGAAGATGGAGACGAAGATGAAATTGATTTCTTTGACTACGCTAGAAGACTTAGACAACCTATGGATTATCAATCAATATTAGACAGAGCTTTTAAAGGTAGTACTGACGGAGCTTTACTAGAATCATACAAAGAAGCAATGGAAAGGGCTACAGCATAATGGCATTTTTAGATTTTTTATTTGGTAGCAATGAAGCTAAACAGACTATTGACCAAGTTAAATTACCTGACTATTTAGAAAAGGCTGCTGAATCTTTAGTAGCAGTATCGGGTGACGTAGCTAAAGAAGGATTCATACCTTACACAGGACCAAGATTAGCAGGCCTAACTCAAATTGAACAAGACGCTATAAAGCAATCACAAGCTTCTAGCGGATTAGGCGGGCTGAGAGGATCATCTGCTTTTACAGCAGCCACAGCATCAGGGGCACCTATTACAGACGCAGATATTCAAGACTACATGAATCCGTATATAACTAACGTGGCAGACGTAGCCGCTAGAGAACTTGAAAGAGCTTCTAAAATACAAAGTCAAGAGATAGGAGCAAACGCTGCAAACGTTGGAGCTTTTGGTGGGTCACGTCAAGGATTACTAGAAGCAGAAAGTCAAAGAAATTTAAATCAAGGGTTAGCTGACATTTACACCAGAGCACAAGCACAAGCCTATGGACAAGCTCTGAATGCTGCGCAAACAGAAAAGAAACAACAACTAGCTTCTGCTATAGGTATGGGACAACAAGCTACAACTGCTCAAGCTTTAGACTCTGCTGATATACAGCAACAGTTAGGCATAGGGGCATTAGGAAGAGGCATGGATCAACAAGCCTTAGACTTAGGATATCAAACTTTCTTACAAGAAAGAGATTACCCTAAATCACAACTAGGATTTTATTCAAACATTCTTAGAGGCGTTCCGTACGGTACAACTACAACAGGAAGCACAAGCGTACCTCAAGCAAGTATGTTCTCACAACTAGCAGGGGCAGGTATTGGAGCACTAGGGGCTGCAGGAAACTTAGGTTTAAGTTGGAGTGATTTAACAGGATCATTCGGTTAGGAAATAATATGGACAAAGATTTTTTAGATTTTTATTTTAACCCTACGAAAAATTCAGAGGGCGAAACTGAATTAACCCTTGGCAATAATGGTAGCTTTGATGATTACATAACAGGACTATTATTGAAACAAGGAGATATGAACAGCAATACTCCTGGTGGTGTATTAAAAGACAAAGGTCTAGCTTCTTTTAATTTTCCCGAAGATGCTAACCAACCTATACAAACAGATAAAGATGAATCAACTTTAGAAAAGATGTTTAATTTATTTAACTCTAATCCTGTATCAGTCCCTTCACTCTATAAAAGATTTATAGACAATGATGCCCTTAAGAATACTAGCCAAAAGATAATATCTGATACATTAACTAAAGGATTAGATATGGGCGAGGCTCTTAAAGCACAACTACTCGGCGCAGGTGAAGAAATTCAAAGCGCTGGTGAGAGAAAGACAGAAAAGAAATTTGACGGAGCTGCTCCTGGTAGAAAAGAAGAAGCTCTAAAGAAGAAAAAAGAAATTAATGACAAGTCATCTACACCTGCGATGTATGATATCCGAGCTATGCTTGAAGAACTTAACATAGTTCCTACTGAAGATGATTTTAAAAAACAAAAAGAAGCAAATGAAAGAATACGACTTTTAAATACGCCATCAAATTCTCCTGGAGGTACAGGAGACAAAGCTACTGGTGGAAATAAATCTAAAGAAAAGAAATCAGACAGTAAAAAAGAAGATGATTTTGAAATTACTTTAAAGGACAAGCCAGAACCGCCAAGTAAAATAGGAATGATATTAAACAACTTGATGTCAGAGAGTCCTACGTTCTTAACAGAGATAGCTAAAAGTTTACTGGCAGGTAAAGGTTTAGTTCCTGGTATTATTGAAGGCTCTGAAAAAGAAAGAGATGTAGACTTAGCCACAAAGAAAGCTGCGAGTGCTGCTAAGAGTCAATCAATATTAGATGCCTTAAACCAAGCGAAAGCAAGAGAAGCGTTAAGACCTGACGAGGTAATAGAGAATGCTAATTTATACGCTACTCAGCTAGGATACCCTGAGGGTAGTGAAGATTATAAAAAAGCTTTTGATGAAATGGTTAGACTGCAAGTGCAAAATTCAGGAAGCGGATCTCAACTAGCTAACTTGATTACAGCGAGTACATTAGCGGGAGGAGATCTAAGTAAATTAGGTCAAGACTTTTTAAACAATAATCCTATGGGCGGTAATAATACTAATACTACAAAGGGTCCTGAGGTAATTAAAGGCTACACACTAAGTTAATTTAAACTAAAAAAGTTTAACTTTTTGAATACACGGGAGTGTAAGGAATAAATGGCAGAAGAAAACACAACACAACAAGCTATATCTAGCTTAACATACCCAACCATAGACGAACTTCGCGCGCCTACTCCTACTACTACCACACCACAAACACCTAAAGAAGATCTAGTTTACTACCAAATCTCTGAAGATCCAGGTGCCCCTCTCATTGAATTTAGAAAAGACCAGTCTCCTGAAGAGATTGATCAGTACTTACAATCAAAAGAACTTGCTAACAATTTGCTTAGCCAAGGATACTTGTATGTTCCTGGACTCTCTGCAGAAGATAGAATGCCTGCTCAAAAAATAAAAGCGCCAACTCTAGATAAGATAGGATATTTTGATAGGGGTTTTGACAAAGGTTTTGATTTTATGAAACAAACTGTACCAGGTTTTAAGAACTTCTTTTCAGATACAATTAATGATCAGGAGGGTATGGAGCAAGCTCAAAAAACTTTAGACTTATATAAATTACAAGCAGCAGCTAAGCAATACTTTACTGATGATGAAGGAAATGTACGTCCTTACGAAGTTTCAGTAGATAAAATTTTAGAAAGCGATGAGCAACTAACTGAGTTTACTAAGTTTGCCAAAGACACTTTAGGTAATGCAGCAGCAACAGGAATACCTTTAGCCTTAGTAGGACTTACTACAGCTGCGGTAGGAGCGCCTGCTCTCGTAACTGCAGCTTCTATATTTGCTGCAGGAGCTTTACTTGGTATAGGTGATGTAAGACAAAGCCAATTAGAAATAACTGATGATCCTAATGCAGCTGCAACTTTATCTTATGGGCTAGCTTACGGTGCAGTCGAGTCAGTATTAGGTGCTCCTGGAAGATTTACAAGATCAATAACAAAATCATTGGGTAAGGAAGTTCTAGATCAACCAGTTAAAAAGAAATTGTTTTCAACTGTAGGTAAAGAAGTAGCTAAAACTTCTGTTTTAGAAGGAGTAACAGAAGCTACTCAAGAGTCTCTTGTGTCTGCAGCAGAGGCAGGAGAACAAGGACTTTCCCTTAAGGAAAAATTTGCAAACCCAGAAGTAATAAAAGGTTTAAGAGATTCATTTATAGCAGGAACTATAGGTGGTTCTCCTTTTGGTGCAGCAGCTGGAGTTGGCCAGTACGCTGGACAACAGCCTGGTCAGAAAAACAATTTTACATCAGACAGTATATTACCTGAGAATGACCCAATAGTAAATGAATATGTTGGCAAAAGATATACAGCTAAAAGTTTTCCAGATGCGTATGATGCAGATGATAATATTATAAATGACAAAGACGGCAATCCTTATGTTCCTACGTATGAACTAAAAGAAGTAGTAAATAATAAAGGGGTTACCTATGCGATACTAACACACACGAATCCAAATGTTAGTATTGAGAACCCTATACTAACTATACCTATTGATCAACTAAGCTCAGAGCTTACAGAATATGTACCACCAGTGGTGGAAGAGAAAGCTCCTGTAAATCCTAAAGCAGAAATAACAGGTGTCACTGCAGAGCAAGCGGAAAAGATTAATATCGATGTAGAAAAAGGAGTGCCCTTTCAAGAGGCATTAAAGAAAAATGCTCCTGGTGCTGTGTATGTAGAAACTGAAAAAGAAAAAACAGACAGAGAGTATAACAGCCAAGAGTATCCTCAACACAATGCTAACACTGTAAAGGCCGCTAAGAAAAGATTAAAGGAAAGAGGATATAGTAATGTCGATAAGCTTAATGCGGACGACGCGATAGTTATAGCTGAAGATAATCGTAATGAAGTATCTGTAAAAGAAAGAGAAGCATTAGAAAACCTAGGATATTTTAAAGGACCTAATGGTGCTTCTTTTATAGAAAGATTAGAGAGTAATGTTGAGATAGGTTCTTCTGGCAAAACTAAAGGACGTGAACTAATTGAAACTATTATCAAGAACAAGAAAGCTTTTGCTCCTGAAGAAGTTGTAAACAGATATCAAAGTGGTGAAAAAGTTATACCAAAGTTATCAGAGAATGAAGCAAGAAAAGCTGGTTACTCTTTAGGATTTATAGAAGATTATAAACGAAGTGATTATAACAGGGACTTAAGATCTCTTAATGATTTAATAAACAATGAGTCTAATCCTGAAGAACTTAAGAGAATTAAAAAACAAAAAAGAGATTTAATATCTGCTTATAGATTAAAGAATACAGAAGCTGTAGATAGATACAATAGATTAAGAGCGCTTGTTACAGGAAGAGGAGCTCGATCATTACCTAATAATATTAATCAAATTAAAGAATTACCTGCGTATACAAGGGGGTTAATAAATAGAATACAAACTATTCAAAATACTACTAACATAACTCCTGAAGATAAACAATTTCAGATTGAGGAAACAAGTAAGTTACTAGAAGAAGCTTTACAATTAAGATCTGATCTAGATCAATTGCTTGTAACATTAGGATCAGATATATTAACAGATCAAGAAGTAAGTAAACTTAACTTAGGTAGTATTAGTAAGATAGAAAAAGATATAAAAGGGAGGACAACTCCTATCTATGCAAAAGAAATAGCGAAGCTTTGGTCAATACCAGCAGGCAACCCAAAACTAAAACAAGGTTTTGCTGATAGCTTACCTAAACTATTTGAATCCTTACGAGCAGAGCTAGATCGTTTGGGTCTGGATACTGTGCAACTAGATGTCGTGAATCAGTTCTTAACCAAAGAAGGGGGCACGCCTTTAAACGGAGCTTACTTAGTTGATTCAACAGTGATTGAAGCTGGTATCAGATTAAGATCTATAGGTATAAAAGTTAAAGAGGGTATGTCTATTGACAGGGCGCTCGAAACTACTCCTGATGTAGACATAAATGAAACTATATTAATCTCACGTACGGCTGTAGCTCCTTTAGAAGAAATTGGCATCAAGGCAGACCCACGTATATACACATTACATCACGAAGCTATGCATGCTTTTTTTAATAATGGATTCTTTACACCTAAAGAAAAACAAATACTATTAAAGTATGCAAAAAATAGCTGGATAAATAATTTTAAAATTAAAACAAGATACAGTAATCTAACAGCAGAGCAACAATTAGAAGAAGCTATATCTGATACGTTTGCTGCTTACATGGCAGGACAATATAAACCAAGAGGTGTAGTAGCTGTTGCCTTATCTAGGCTTAAGGCATATCTTAACGCTTTATCTAACGCTCTATTTAACACAGGATATAATGATCCTTACAAAATATTTGAAGCACTTGATCTAGGTATCATACAAAAAAGAAAAGCTAAAGATAGAAAGATTGTTTTAGAGAAAACCCTACAAGAAAATAGATACGAAATACTAAAGATGAATCAAACAAATTTCCAAAAGTGGTTTGGAAACTCTGTAATAAAAGGAGGGAATGAGGCTGCCGCTAAAAGAACAGGAGCTTCTACTTTAAATAATGCAGTATCTATTACTCTCAATACAGTAAAATCTAAAGACGAACAAAGAAAAATGAATAATATTTTTGAAGACCTTGGCTTTATAGAACTACCTAAGGCTGTGTCAAATTTGTTTGGCATCATGAATTACTTGAGTGGTAGTGGTAGACCAGACGGTCTGCCTAATTATGATGACGTAGTAGAGATGGACTCTTTAATATATCAAGTGACTAATTCTTTAATTAACTCTACTGAAATACAAGACAGTGAGTACATCACTGATATTGGTTCTCGAGTAACAGAAGATATATTGCAAAGATTAAATATTATAGATAGATTAACATTGCCTGCACAACAACGCAATGTAATAACATTACTAAAAGACTTATTATCTACAGGACGTTATGACCCTGTAGTAACTAACGGATTGGTTGCTAAACTAAATGCAGATAGGATTACATTTGAAGATATAGATAATGCTAACACTCCGCTAATAGTATACCATGCTACATATGATGGAGAGTTTGATGCTTTTGATCCTAATAAATATTTAGATTTTTTCTTTCATGTTGGAACTCACAATCAAGCAAAAGCTAGACTAAAGGCTACACAAAACGTTAGAGGTAATAATAGATTATCGCAACCTACTTTAATCCCTTTAATGGTTTCTATAAAGAATCCTGTAAGAATAAAAGACGATGGGAACTTTGAAGCGCGTGCTGTATTAAATCAATTAACTAAAGACGAAGGTGTAAATACTAAAGAAGCACAATATAAAATAACAAACTCTGTAAAGACTATACCAACAGAGCTTACTGTAGGAGGGTTAAGTCGAGTAAATACTCAAGACATTACTACGAAAATATTTACACAGGCAGAGGCTGACAAAATTCAATTAGACTTTATGAGAGTTACCGCTAAGTATGACAAGATGTTTGATAAATTGCAAGAAAAAATAGAGACTATGTCTGACCCGTACGAAGCTCAACAGTTCGGGCAATCTGCATTGGAAGGAGGAAAAGCTAAAAGAGATTTTGAACACGATCAAATTTTAAAGAAAGCTATACAAGCAAAAGGTTATGATGGTATTGTATATAGAAATGATTATGAAGCTAACTTAGAAAATAATATACTAGAAGATTCTTACATAATATTTGAACCTGTTCAAGCTAAACACGTAGATAATTCTGGTAACTATGACTTAACAAATCCAAACTTTAAAGCCTCTGTTCAATCCCTAGAAGACCCGTCTGATCTAGAAAAGGATAAACCTATTATTCAAAACAGATCACAGTTCAGACAACAATATCTTCAAATGAAAAATATGATTAAACAAGATAATCTATTTAATAGTCAAACTGGACAGGCATTTGATGAAATAGATGCTGCTAAAAAGCTAGGACTTTTCAATAGAATACTATCGCACCCAAGAATATGGATGAATAAAAATCCTATCTTTGCTCCCTTATATCAAGCAGTTACAAACAGACAAGATAAAGCGGCTAGGTTACAATTTGACTTTGTTGAAAAATTAAACTTTAATTTTATACCAGCTATGCGTGACCCTGATACCAGGCTTAATTTAGAGAAAGCGTTAGAGATGACCTTACAAGTTCCTGGTAGATATCGTCCTAATGAAAATGGTGAGATTATATTTACAGCAGTTGAGGATGGCAAGGCTGCAGGTAGTACAGTAAAAAAAGGTGAAGTAGTTATTCTTAAAGATGACGCAGCATTGGCTTACTTAGATGTACAAGAAGCTTTCGCTCTTCAACACGCTGAAATTATAAAAGGATTAATGTCTAATGAAAACGTATTCAACATGATTAAACAATCTATAACTATGTTAAGAGCTTTCAGACCTGATCTAGCTAACAACCCTATTCTAAGTTATAAAGAAGAGCAGTATGAAAACTTTACCTTTAATGAAATTAAATTTTTAATTGATGAGTTGAAAAATCCTGGTACATTCTTACAAGAAGGGGGCACTTTTGACAAGGCTTCGTTTAATCTTGCTGCAAATATACTAGGCAAAAAATTAAAAGACAGTGCTGGTAATCCTACAATAGGGGCGGGATTAGAGTCTTTAATAACAGAGCTAACTAAGTATGAGCAATTTAAACAAACTGATTACGTACCTCTACAACGTTACGGTAATTATTTTATAGCAGTAAAAGATACAAAAGGAAATTTGTTAGAGTATAGATTATTTAATAGAGGTAAGTTTGGTGGTGTGTTTTTAAATGAAGAGCCCGATGTAAGAAAAGAATTACAAGAAAGGCACCCAGGTATAGACATAAGTTTAATTCAAAGCGACAAAGTAACTATAGCAAATCTAAGAAACAAAGTCAGTGCAGATTTAGCTACTATAGATTCTATTGCACAGTTCTTGAGTGATGTGAATGCAGACAAATATGTGGAAGTGCGTAAAGAATTAGATACTTTAGTTAACAAGAAAGTAGGAGCTGATATTAAAGGATACAGTATATTCTTAAAACCTAGAAAAGAACAAGGAGGTGTACCTGGATTTAGTACTGATTTTGCTAGAGCAATTAGTCAATACGGTGCTGTATCTTCTGAGCTAGCTGCTAAAAATAGATACAATAGTACGATTCAAAACAGAAAAAAATATATAGATTTAAATAGTAATGATGAAACCTTAAAGAAAGCTACACAAGACTGGTTAGGTTATACAGAAGACCCTAAACAAGAGTATGCTACCTTACGTCGTGTTGGTTTCTGGTGGTATTTAGGTGGTAACATATCATCAGCTTTATTGCAAACAGCTACCCTGTTACAACTATCAGGACCGTACATGTCTGAGTTTGCAGGAACTCCTAAGACTGTGAAAGAATTAAGCAAAGCATTGAATGATGTTAGGAAAATGTTTATATTTAGAAACAGAAAATTCCAAGATTTGTTTATGGATTATACAAAAATACCTGATGATTTTGGAACTGGACTTAAGCAAGCGCTGTTAGAAGATATAGCTAATGGAAGGATTAAACAAGGGCAAGCTTTGAAAGAAGCAGGTATTCCTACTGGTCAAGTTAGTACAAAAGTACGAGGACAAATAAGAAACGCTGTAAAGACTACAGAGAATACTTTAATAGGTGGACTCTTTAATACTTTTGAAACTTTTTCTCGTTTGAATGCTTACATTGCTATGTTTAGACTAGCACAAGATCCTAAAGTTCTAGAAAAGTTTGATGATTTTAACTCAGCTTATCCTGAGTACAGACAAATGGTTAAAGAAAACGGAGGCAAACCTTCTCCGCAGATAGCAGCACGTTGGGTTCTTAATGAAAACTTTGGTGTCTATGGTAAAGGCAATAGGCCGTGGTATGGACAGGGTATTGGTTCTGTAGTATTCTTATTTAGTACATATATAAGCCAAGCATTTAGTCACATGTATAGAATGGCAACACATTCAGGTGGTAAAGGTAACAGAAGATTTGTAGGACAAAAGATATTTGCTAAACAAATGGCAAATATATTAGCTACAGGTGGTTTAGTTGCTATGCCTCTTGTAGACGATGGTACTTGGTTGTACGACTTTATTACAAAAACTTTTAGTGGAGTTGACAGAGACACTAAGCAAGAAATTAGAAACTACTTTGCTGAGTATGGGGTTGGCGCAGGTACAATAGAGGCATTTGAAAAAGGATTAATAAACAAAGCATTTGGTATAGATCTTTCTAGAAGACTGCAATTTAATTTACCAGGAATGCAACAGGCTAAAGGTATAGCTGAACTATTCGGAGTAGGTACAGGTGCTTCAATAGTAGAAGCGACAGGTGCGCCAGGCGCTATGATTATAGGTAACTTAAAAGGAGCGATACAAGATATAAAAAATGAAGGACAGTTTAATGCTGATGTAGCATTTAAGATAGCCACTAACAGAGCTGTACCTACCTTTATAAAAAACTTTATAACAGGTATAAGATACTTAGGAGGAAAACCTGTATTAAATAACTATGGAACTTTGTTAATAGATGACCCTACTTTTTATGAAGCACTTATGAAAGGAATAGGTTTCAATCCTGTGAGGTTAGCTAAAGCAAATGAAGCTAACAGATTAGAAAGATTGAATGGAGGCAGAACCTCTGAAGTTAGAAAGAGATACAATAACAGAATTAAATCTATGTTTAGAAAATTACTTATAGGAATTAAAACTGAAGATTTAGATATGCAGATAGATGCCCAAGATATGCAAGCAGAAATACTACAAGACCTTATGAAAACTTACAGTAATATAGAACCTAACTTAAGATGGTCTCCTGATATAGATAGGCTATTAGATGAAGTCATTCAGGGTTTAAATACTGAGTATAGGCTAACAAAAAAAGACGCTTACCAATTGTTAGAAGGTTTAGAAGATAGGCGTAACCTTAATTTAAATTAATAAGCGTCTCTCTAGGCTTTTTATTTAGCCCACTGCACCCAGTCTTTAGATTTTGCGGTGACTGTATTATCCGCTACTACAGGAACTTGAAAGGTTACTCCATACTCAGGGTGTGTAAACCACAAAGCTTGTTGAGGCCTTTCTGATACGAATCGATTTGAGTAAGCATACTCATCATACCCTTTAGTCGAGCCATTAACAATTGTACCTTTAAGAGATATGTACTGGTGATAGTGACCTAGTATTACATAGTCTATAGTTTTGTTTTGATTGTTATACTCTTGCTTAATCTTTTGGACACCTCTAGATATAGGGCCAAGCATACCTACAA
>Ga0209634_1002671_pt1 | contig 12404 bp, 11 predicted proteins | sample LinPmetageLP40_FD_184043 | JGI IMG/M metagenome (GOLD analysis project Ga0209634, IMG submission 184043) | Marine viral communities from the Pacific Ocean - LP-40 (SPAdes) (version 2) | ecosystem: Environmental > Aquatic > Marine > Oceanic | place: Pacific Ocean | collected 2010-08-26 | reverse complement strand
CTATCTTAAAACATTGCAATCCCGACATAACGGGGTTGCATTATTATCTATTTTAATTTATACTAATATATGTAAAACTATCTTCAATGCAATTAAAGGAGATAGTGCATGTTTAAAAAGTTTATTAAGTTTATGCAAACAAGTCAAGAACGTAAAGTAGCTTTGTGGCAGTTAGAGAATATGACTGACATGCAGCTAAAAGATATAGGAGTAACTCGTGGCCAAATCTACAGGAAAGTCTACGGTTAATAAAGCTGGTAACTACACTCAACCAGGAAAACGTAAACGTATATTTAGCAGAATTAAATCTGGAACTAAAGGTGGAGGTGCAGGTCAGTGGTCTGCACGTAAAGCCCAGATGTTAGCTAAGGCTTATAAAGCCGCAGGTGGAGGATACAAATCATGATAAGATATTTTAAAAGGTTATGGTGTGCACTATTAAATAGAAAATGCCATGATGAATGTGATTGCTGTTAAATGGCACTTGCAAAGTCACAAAAAAGTTTAAAATCATGGACAAAACAAAAGTGGCGTACTAAGAGTGGCAAGCCTAGTGCTAAAACTGGTGAGCGTTATTTACCTACTTCGGCTATTAAGTCTCTTAGCAGCAGTGAGTATGCCGCTACAACCAGAGCTAAAAGAAAAGGCAAGGCGGCAGGTAAGCAGCATGTACCTCAGCCTAAAGGTATTGCAAAGAAAACCCGATCCCACAGGAAAGTAACATGAACATTAACACGAGTTACAATTACGATAGAGTTGTACCTGACTGGCCTAGCTCTAAATGTGAAAGAGTAGAAGAAACTAAAAAAACAGCAGAAGCTAAAGTAGAAAAGATTAGAAACGATACTGCATATACTTATCACCCTGTTAATAAACCACACAGACAGGGTGAAGTAGTAGACTTCGTAATAGCTTAAGGAATAATATGGCACGTAATCTTACAGAGAAACAACAGAAGTTCTTAGAGGTTTTGTTTGATGGAGCTGAAGGTAATCTAGCAAAAGCTAAAAAACTTGCTGGTTATGCTGAAGGTGTTAGTACAAAACAAGTTGTAGACCCCATTGCAGAACATATTGCAGATATAACTAAAAGATTTATAGCAACTTCTACAACAAAAGCTGCTTACTCTATGTTTGAAGTTATGAATAATCCTACTGATCTTGGTAATAAAGAAAAAATGGTAGCAGCAAAAGACCTTTTAGATAGAGGGGGTTTTGCTAAAACTGAAAAAGTAGAAGTATCTGCAGCAAATCCACTATTTATTTTACCAGAAAAAGTAGATGAGAGTTGACAGAACTTGGAAGCTACCTAGACCTGTAAAAGAAGGTGGTGAGTATAATTGGAAAACTGTAGTAAGAGTTGGTAGGCATATACCTTTTGGCTATAGACAAGACCCAGAAGACTGTGATATACTACTACCAATACCAATAGAGCTAGAGCTTATAGAAAAAGCAAAGAAACACGTTAAGAAGTATAGCTACAGAGAAGTAGCTGCGTGGCTTAGTACACAGTCTGGAAGACCTATATCTCATGTAGGTTTATTTAAGAGGTTAAAGATTGAGCGAAAACGTAAGGCAGCAGCTTCAAATCAACGCTACATTGCCCAAAGATACAAAGAAGCGTATAAGAAAGCGCAAAGGTACGAAGGTCGCCAGCTCGGAGTTAAAGAAGCCTCCAGTTACGGACTTTAAAGAAGAATTTGTAGAAGACTACCAAGAGATTATCTTTGAGCCTAATGTAGGTCCACAGACAGCTTTTCTAGCAGCTACAGAACAAGAAGTATTATATGGAGGTGCTGCAGGTGGAGGTAAATCGTATGCAATGGTGGCAGACCCAGTTCGGTACTTTGGCAACCCAAATGCACGAATGTTGTTGGTTCGTCGTAGTACAGAAGAGTTACGTGAACTTATTTCTGTAAGTAAGATGCTTTATCCCAAAGCTATTCCTGGGATTAAGTTTATGGAGAGAGATAAGACTTGGGTAGCTCCATCAGGTGCAACACTCTGGATGAGTTACCTTGATCGTGAAGATGATGTTATGAGATATCAAGGACAAGCCTTTAACTGGATTGGCTTTGACGAACTTACACAGTGGCCTAGTCCCTATGCATGGAACTATATGAGATCACGTCTTCGTTCAACTAGAGCCTCTGGATTACCTCTCTACATGAGAGCTACAAGTAACCCAGGTGGGCCTGGACATCAGTGGGTCAAGAAGACCTTTGTAGACCCCCAGACACCCAATAAACCTTTTTGGGCCACTGATGAAAACGGAGAAGAAATAACTTGGCCTAAAGGTCATACACGAGAGGGTGAGCCTCTCTTTAGACGTAAGTTTATACCAGCAACACTATTTGATAATCCTTACCTTTCTGATGATGGTCTGTACGAAGCTAATCTTTTATCTTTGCCTGAGCACCAACGTAGACAGTTACTTGAGGGAGACTGGGATATTAATGAGGGAGCAGCCTTCCCTGAGTTTAACCGTAAAATTCATGTGGTAGAACCCTTTGATATACCTAGAAGTTGGGTAAGATTTAGAGCTTGTGACTATGGATATGGTTCTCATACAGGAGTAGTTTGGTTTACTATAACTCCCTCAGAACAACTAATAGTCTATAGAGAAATGTATGTAACTAAAGTAACTGCTACAGACTTAGCAGACTTAATCTTAGAAGCAGAAGAGGGTGATAGGATACGTTATGGGGTACTTGACTCTTCTTTATGGCATAACCGTGGAGATACTGGACCTAGCCTAGCAGAACAAATGATAATAAAGGGTTGTCGTTGGAGACCTTCAGATAGATCAAAAGGTTCTAGAATAGCAGGTAAAAACGAAATACACAGAAGATTACAGGTAGATGAGTTTACAGAAGAACCTAGACTAGTAGTTTTTGATACTTGTACTAATCTTGTCTCTCAGCTTCCAGCTCTACCACTAAGCAAGAATAACCCAGAAGATGTAGATACACATGCAGAAGATCACTTGTACGATGCACTACGTTATGGTGTTATGACTAGACCAAGAAGTAGCTTATTTGATTTTGATCCAGCAACTCAAAGAACTGGCTTTCAAGCATCAGACCCTACATTTGGATATTAAGTATGCAAACAACTTGTTTAAAATGTGAAATAATTTATGACCTTAAAAAATATGAATCTTGCCCTAAATGTCAACAAGAGAATGATTTTAATAATGGACCTTGGAAGGTAAAATAATGGAAGAAGACTTTGAAGATATGATCATGGATATGGAAGAGACTTCTTCTATTGAAGATGTGGCAAAAGAAGAATACTCCGATCCTGCAGCAGGACAAATTGTAAGTTTTGTAAGAGAGAAATACTCCAAGGCTGAAACATCAAGGCGCATGGATGAAGAACGTTGGGTACAAGCTTACAGAAACTACCGTGGTCTTTATGGTCCTGATGTACAGTTTACCTCTACAGAAAAATCTCGTATCTTTGTTAAAGTAACTAAGACTAAAGTATTAGCTGCTTATGGTCAGATTGCTGAAGTCTTATTTGGTGGTAATAGATTTCCTATTACTATTGATCCAACAACTTTACCAGACAATATCTCAGACACAGTAAACTTTGAGTCTAATGCAGATATTACAAAAGCAAAAGAAAATACTAATGAATTAAATGCTGGTGAAACTTTCCCTGAGTATATGGAAAGACTCGGAGGTTTAGAAAAAGATTTAGAACCTGTATCTGATAAACTAGCAGAGGGGCCAGGAAAAACACCTAGCTCTGTGCAAATACACCCTGCAGAAGTTGCAGCTAAGAAAATGGAAAAGAAGATACATGATCAACTAGAAGAGTCTCATGCTAAGAAACATTTACGTGCAGCCGCATTTGAGACTGCTTTATTTGGTACTGGTGTTATGAAAGGTCCATTTGCTGTAGACAAAGAGTATCCTAATTGGGATGATGAAGGTACATACAGTCCAGTATTTAAAACTGTACCTCAGACAACCTCTGTGTCTGTGTGGAACTTTTATCCTGATCCAGATGCAGCTACAATGGAAGAAGCTGAGTATATTATTGAACGTCATAAGATGTCACGTTCACAACTACGTGGATTAAAGAATCGTCCTTACTTCCGTAAGAATGCTATTGACAACACTTTAAGTCTTGGTGAGTCCTATCAGAAAGAATGGTGGGAACACATTATGGAGGATGACTCAGAAGAATATAGTGTAGATCGTTTTGAGGTTCTTGAGTTCTGGGGATTTGTTGATAGAGATGTACTAGAAGATCAAGAGATAGATATACCTAAAGAGTTAGAAGATGCAGAGCAGCTAAGTGTCAATGCTTGGATTTGTAATGGTCAGGTATTACGTCTTGTAATGAACCCATTTACTCCTGCATACATTCCTTACTTTGCATCTCCCTTTGAGATGAACCCTTATAGTATATTTGGTGTGGGCATTGCAGAAAACATGGATGATACCCAGACACTCATGAATGGGTTTATGAGGATGGCTGTAGATAATGCTGCACTGTCAGGTAATTTATTAATTGAAGTTGATGAGACTAATCTAGTTCCAGGCCAAGACCTGTCTGTGTATCCTGGAAAAGTCTTCCGTAGGCAAGGTGGTGCACCTGGACAAGCAATCTTTGGAACTAAGTTCCCCAACGTAAGTAATGAGAACATGCAGATGTTCGACAAAGCAAGGGTATTATCAGATGAATCAACTGGATTTCCATCTTTCGCACATGGTCAAACAGGCGTATCAGGGGTGGGCCGTACTGCTTCTGGTATTTCTATGCTCATGTCTGCTGCTAACGGTAGCATACGTAATGTAATTAAAAACATTGATGACTATCTACTAGCACCACTAGGCAAAGCTTTCTTTAACTTTAATATGCAGTTTGATTATGACACTGAGATTAAGGGTGATCTAGAAGTTAAGGCTCGTGGTACAGAAAGTCTAATGGCTAATGAGGTACGTAGTCAGAGATTGATGCAGTTCTTACAAGTTGTACAGAACCCTGCACTAGCACCTTTTGCTAGGATGGATTATATTGTTCGTGAGATTGCTAAGTCTATGGACCTTGATCCAGACAAGGTTGGTAACAACATGGCACAGGCTGCAGTACAAGCAGAGATACTTAAGAAGTTCCAACAAGAGAATCCACCTCCAGCTCCACCTCCAGGTGCTCCACCAGTACAAGGGCCACAGGGAGCACCTGCTGGCGCACAGGTGCAGGATACACAAGGTAGTGGGGGTGGAACCATTGGAACTGGTACAGCTCCTCAGCCAGGAGAACAGGGCTTCTCAGCTAATACTAACGAACAACCGATGCAATGAAGCTAATAGTGAATAATACTATTAAACCTTTTGTTAATAACCCAGAGTTATACAATCCGTTTCTTGAAGAAGTTCTTAACAGGATTAGTAACACTCAACGTAGGCTAGAACAAATTGGTGATGTTGAAGAGATGTATCGTGCTCAGGGAGAGATACGTGCTCTTAGAAGTATGCTTAGATTAAGGGAAGACGTGAATGGCTAATGAACTACCTACTAATGTCTATGGTCAACAGGCTGATCCTCTATTACCAAATGCTTTTGACTTTCCTGGTGAGTCTCAGAGTCAAGACCTTTTTCAACAGATTTTAAAAACACAAGAAAGTCAACAAACGTTTGATCCATTAAATGTAAAAGAATCTTTTAATGAAGTTAAGGATAGATTTTTTAGTGCAGGTAAACTTGATTTTATAGATGAAGATGACCCTGCACTTTTTACTGCGTATAAAAGGTCTATGGATTATCTTATGGATATGGGACTTGCAGGACTAGGTACGGCAGACACTGCTATAAAACTTGCAGTTACTGCTGTAGCTCAACCTTTAAGATTAATCTCAGATGAAAATGCAGAACGTTTCTCTAGAGATACAATGGGTTTAATAGAGTATGCTGGTAGTCGTATTGGTGGAAGAAACTTAACCGAGATAGATGATGCATTAGAGTCTGGTATAAAAGGATTAAATAGAGCTTATCAAATTGCTAATCAAAAAGATTCAATGCCCACTACGTTTAGTTTTAGTGGTAATCTTTTACCAACTTATAGAGATAGAGATACATTATTTTACGAATATCCAGATAAAGGTTCTGCACCAGAAGGTAATCCTACAATATTATCTGCATCAAAGACAGAGTTTAGAGACCCTTTTAACGAAGCATTATCTACTATAGATATACCACAAAAAGGTATTTTAGGTGAAGACCTCTTAAGACAATTAAAAAAAATGCCTGAGATGACTCCTGAATTAATACCTGAAAGTATAGAACTAAATAAAAAATATACTTTAAATGATTTATTTGATTTAAGTAAACGTAAATTTGAAGGTCTTTATGCTAATGAAAGATTTAGAGGTACACAAAGACAATCTGGATTTTACGGTCAAGATATTACACTTAGTATGGGTGATGATCAAGCAGTGTTAGGAGGGGAGCTTGGTTATTTTGAAACAAAAATAAACTTTATACCTGAAAAAGATAAAGAGTTTTCAAGAGTAGATACTGCAGGAGTTTATGATACAAACACTATTGCTCATGTAAGAGGTAGTTTATATCAACATTATGTAAGAGATCAAGAATCACTTAAAGATACTTTTTTTCAAAAATTCTTTGCTAGTCCTAATAATCCTTTACCTGACACTAGTAGATTTGACTCTATAATATTTCCTTTTCATAGGCATAACCGTGGAGATACTGGACCTGGTAAAGGCATGTACATTCTTGCAGAAGAGATACAATCTAAGATGTTAAATCCTAATTATGGAGGAATAAAAACACCATTCAAAGACGCAAAAGGTAATGTTGTTCGTAGTGAAGATGAACTTTTTAATAATATGTTTAATATACCAGTGCTAGAAGATGCTGGAGTTTTTAAAGTTGATGATTTAAATAAAGATTTTTCTAGTGTTAAAACTACATTATTTGACGGTGATTTAAGAAACAAAGGTTTTTATACTGATGCAATGGTTATGCCTACTGCTCCACCTGGGTTTCTTCTTAAGAATGTAACTGTACCAGATAATTTTAACAGTGAAGTTAAAACACTTATAAAAGGTACGTTAGATTTTCAAAAAGAAATAGAAAAACTGTCTGATGTTCGTAGTAGGTATACATTTTTTAATTCTCAAACAATGAATGAACAAAAAAGAGATATTCTTAATCTGGTAAAAAAATATGCTCCTAAAAATGATCCTGATCTTAAAGGTTTTATAGATGTTGATAATGGGCTTAGTCTTGAGAGAATTTTAGATCAAGCAATAATAGCTGGTGAGACTAATTTATTTAATACTAGACAGGCTTATGCAGATCAACGTCCAACTCCTCTTTATAAATACTTAACTGAAAGATTAACAGATGAATATGTAAGAAATACAATTACTGATATACCAGAATTTTCTTACCTTAAAAGTTTAGACAAAATTGAAGATTCTGAAGTAATGGATACAGTTGATTTACCTGAGTTTGTAGATGATGATGGTTTTGCAATAGAAGATTTTGTAGATGATATAGATTTAACAACAGATGAATTTGATGATTTTTTAGAGACTTATGTAGATCAGGGTAAAAAACCTAGTGTTGCTTTTGCAGAAGAGTATGGAAGAGATATGTTGGGTGTTGTATATCAACAAATGTTAAGTGAATTTTTAAGTTCAACTTTTAAGGCTGACAGACTTGATCTAAATCAACTAGAAGACCGACTTTTTGATTTAGATGAACGTTATGAAAAACTTATGAAAGATAAATTTGGGTCTGTAGAAGTTGCTGAACAAATGGATATAAACTATAGAGAAAAAAGAAATAACTTAAAAGATATATTTAATTTTTATAGGTCTAGTTACAAACATAATTATTCAAGATATTCAGAAGGTAAAAAATATGTGTCAAGTCCAATATCTAACAATCAAGATATTTCAGATCAAGCACTAAAAGTTCTTATACAAAAAGCTGAAGCTTCTGGTGCTAAATTTATAGTCCTTCCTTCTGTTAGTGGACAAATATTATCAAGAAGCACTAGGGACTCAGATGCCTTAGCAGAGGGAATTAAAAAGTTAAAGCTTAGTATTAAGCAGAATCAAGAACAATTAAATGCCCCTGAATATTCTGACGAAACAGCTAATGCAGCAGCTCTTAGAGAGATGTCGCATTACAGATATTTAAAACAACTAAATAAAGATTACAAAGAAAAATTATCTGAATTAGAAGGTTCTCAGTTTTATAGGTTATATACACAAGCTGTAAATAACTCTGTAGCAGACTTAGAGAGAAATTATCCTGTAACAGTACACAGAGATGTACCACTACCTTATAGAACAGATACTGCAAATAGACAAGTAGCTAATCCCGAGAACTTAAATGGTACAGTTATAGATGTAGAAAGACTTATTGAAGACTTTGATGTAGAGAGTCCTAGATTTGGTGGAACAATAATGACTGCAGCATCAGATGCACAGGAGTTAGGTTTTACTAAACCTGTATTTCACTACACTATGGCTAAAGGGGGTCAATTTGAAGATGATATGATTAATCCTGAATTTAATGTTAAAACAAATGAATTTGGTTATGCTTATAGAGGAGACCCTTTTGATCAACTAGGTGTGCATGTAGGAACTTTAAAAGCTGCACAGGATAGAGGTATGTCTCAGATGCAACAATTATTAGAAGGTTATGGTTACTATGGAACACCTGACTTTAATGATAAAGACGAAGTTGCAGCTCTAGGTAGGTTTATGGTACAAAAGAAAACCGAAGGTATTGACATTGAACTTGGTTCTGTAGTGCCATTAATGGCTGATCTTAGTAAACCTCTACAAGGAGAAGCATTAGGTTTAGGGTATACTGACATTAGAACTGTATTAGATAGAGATGGTAAACCACGTCTTAATAAAGCTGGTGAAGAAATAACTCAAAAGAAATTTGTACCTGCAAGTGAAAATCAAGTTAGAGATTTTATAAATAAAAAAATAGAAGAGTTTAAAGAAAAAAATCTAGATTCTGCATATTCACCAGATGTTGATAAAACTTCTATAGCTTTTAGAGATACATATGCAGAAGAAAAATCAAAAGATTTAACTCAACGTGAAATAGTGGAATTAATAGCTGAAGATTTAGGAAAACAAGGTTATACACATATACCTTATACCAATGAAATAGAAGATGTAAATAGTACAAGTATGATAATGTTGACTAATAGACCAGATAAAAAAGCAGTATTACGTAGTAAGTTTGCAAAGTTTAGTCCTAGAGATCAGATGTCTGAGGAACTAGGAAAATACCAAGGAGGTTTAATTTAAGATGAATAAACAAATGGAAATGTCTTTTATGAGAAAAGGTGGCCTAAAAGATGATGGGCTTAATGAAGACCCTGTATCTGGTAACAAAGTACCTTCTGGTTCTATGGCTAAAGAAGTAAGAGATGATATACCTGCAATGCTTTCTGAGGGAGAGTATGTAGTACCTGCAGATGTGCTTAGGTTCTATGGAGTAAACTTTTTTGAAGATTTACGAAATAAAGCTAAATCAGGCTTGACCAATATGGAAAAGAATGGTAGAATAGGTGGTACTCCATTATCACAAGAAGATATCTCTCGTAATATGCAACAGAGTATGCAACCTCCTTCACAACCAATGCCTCCTGTGCCACCTCAACCAATGGCTGAGGGTGGAACTAGTGGTATAACAGAATCACCACGTCCTAGAAAAGACCCTTTTAGAACTACACCATTATTACGTCCTAGAAAAGACCCTTTTAGACCTACTCCAGAAGAAGAAGAAGGTCTTCGTAGAATGGATGCAAATCCTAAGTCTAGAGAAGATATAGAAGAACCTAGAGCCACTATAAAAACCTACGAGTTTGATGGTAAACAACAAAATGCTATTGTTTTTAAAGATGGTGAAATTATGCTTGCAGATGAAGTATTAAGAAGATTTCGAGATTCTGTCTCTGCATCTGAACCAATTGTTGGTAAAGAAACCAGTAGGATAATTGATCAATATTTAGGCGAAGTTAATCCAACTAAGGAAGAATTTATAAAATATTTTTTTGAGCAACGTAGACTTGCAAATGGTGGTGTTATAGGTGCAAGTAATGGACCAGACATGGGTACATATACATCTGGTTATAATCCTGCAACAGCTAGGTATGCTATGTTTCAAGGTACTTCATCCCAACAACAAGCTCAAGCTGCTGCTGAAGAAGCTGCTGCTGAAGAAGCTGCTGTTGGAGAGGAGATAACTTACTCTAGGATTCATTATAATAGTAAAGGACAGTTTATTACTATTCAATATGTTGGAACTGATGATGAGACTGCCATACCTGCAGAAGGTCAAAATCAACAACTTAAGGATTATCCATTAACTGAGGATGAATGGAAAGCTTTACAAAAAGAAATGGCAAATAGTGGAGATGGTGATGGAGGTGGTACTGATCCTGACTCAGTTGCAGCAGGTTCTTCTACAGAATGGATGAAAGGTATTGATTTTAATTCTTCGGCTTCTGTAAAAGAGTGGGCAGAGGATGCACTTGGTATGTCTGCTGGAGCTAAAAAACTTGCTGGGATGGGAGGTATCTTAGGTGCAATACCACAAGGTATACAAGCTAATGATATTGCTAAAGTCAGGGGATTAGCTGATCTTTATGCTCAAAGTAACCCTGAATTTTCTGCAGAGTTAGACAGTATGGCTAATGATGCTGTAAAAAATAGTGGCTCTCTTCTTATTTCTGCATTTGATAAATTAGGGCTTATGACTGGAAAAGGTTATGCTGGAAATGAAGAACTTGGTAAACGTATTCAATTTGGGCAAGAAACTCAAGCTGAAACTAAAAAAATATTAGGTAGTAGTGGTGGTTCTGGTTCAGATGATCCTACAATTACAGAAACAGCTATAAGTGATGAAGAAGCAAGAAGGATTGCTTCTGATGATCCTAGAAACCCTGATCCAGTATTTGGAGGAACTAGGTATGACTTTACACAAAGAGATGCATCAGGAAAAATAATAGATGATGATGAAGATGATTCAGTTTTTGATGATATTGATTCTCAGTTTAAAGCTGCTGGGGTAGGTCAAAATAAAGGTGGACTAGCCACTAAAAGAAAAACTAAAAACAAAAGTCCTAAAAAGACAGGGCTTGCAGGTAAACGATAAGGCTACTCAGCTACGGCTGACCCCAACATAAGGAGAATAAGAATGCCTGAACTAGCAGAAGTACAAACACCAAAGACTGCAGGATTTGTAGACCGAGGTTATAACTACGAACGTAAACGTAAAAAACTTGAGGATGAAGAAGAGGAGATTAAACGTCTTGAAGCTGAACAATCAGGAGAACCAGAAGAGCAAGAAAAAGTTACTCAAGAAGCAGAGACCGATACAGAAGATGAAGAAAAAACGTTATCTGCGGAAGAAAGAAGCTTTAAAAAACGATATGGTGATCTAAGGCGACACATCCAAAAGAAAGAAAAAGAGTGGGAGGAAAAATTAGAAACTCTACAAAAACGTTCTGTACGAGAGGGCATTATACCACCCAAGTCTGATGAAGATATTGAGAAGTGGGCTAAAGAGTATCCTGATGTAGCTGGTATAGTAGAAACTATTGCTGCTAAAAAAGCACAGGAGATGTTTAACAAAGCCGATATAAAACTTCAAGAGATTGATGATGCCAGAACAGAGGCACAACGAATTAAGGCAGAAAACTCTATTCGTAAATCTCACGAAGATTTTGATACATTAAGGGATTCAGATGAATTTCATGACTGGGCAGATGAACAACCTAAGTGGGTTAAAGATGCACTATATGAGAACTCAGATGACCCAGCTTCTGTAGTACGTGTTATTGATCTTTATAAAATAGATAATGGTCTAACAAGTAACGATAAGAAGACTAGACGTAAAGCAGCAGCATCTACTGTTACTAAACGTAGTAAAACACAAGTAGATGTTGAAGATGCAAATAACGTAATAACAGAATCTCAAGTAGCTAAAATGTCAGCTAAAGAGTTTGAAGAAAGAAATGACGAAATTAACATAGCAATACGCTCTGGTAAATTTGTTTATGATATGTCTGGTAATGCCAGATAACTGTTGACAAACAAAAAAACAACAGTATAACTAGGGTATAGGTACAAAAGCCTCGGAAGACTACCTTTTGTACACCCTTAATTTCCAAAAGTCTAAACTAATAAGAACTACCTGTTTAAGTATAGGCCCATTAATATTTGGTTGGCAAACTGAATATACTTGCACCCTAGAAAACAAACAGCCTCTTTTGAGTGTTAGCTTTGTCACAAAGCCAAATATCAGGAGGATTTTAACATGGCTTTTTCATCCGCATCGGGATACGGTAATTTACCTAATGGTAATTTTAGTCCCGTAATTTACTCC
>Ga0209634_1002670_pt1 | contig 12405 bp, 25 predicted proteins | sample LinPmetageLP40_FD_184043 | JGI IMG/M metagenome (GOLD analysis project Ga0209634, IMG submission 184043) | Marine viral communities from the Pacific Ocean - LP-40 (SPAdes) (version 2) | ecosystem: Environmental > Aquatic > Marine > Oceanic | place: Pacific Ocean | collected 2010-08-26 | reverse complement strand
TCAATGCAACTATTCGCAATTGTTAGCAGCTTCTTTTTGCCTATTTCAGGGATCCTTATTTTAATCGGTGTTTCGGTAATCATAGATACCTTGACAGGCGTTTGGAAATCTCGCAAGCTTAAAACTTCGATTACATCCAGAAAACTTAGCGCAGTAATTTCTAAGATACTTTTATACGAGGTAACGGTCATGCTGTTTTATCTCATTGATTTTTATATCTTAAATGATATTATTCTTACATTCTTTAGCGTTGAGCTGCTTACAACTAAAATCCTTGCTTTGGTATTGGTTTCGATTGAGGTCATAAGTATTAACGAAAACATAAAAGCTGTAAAAGGTATTGACATTTGGGAATCGCTTAAAAACTTATTTGCAAGAGCTAAAGAAGTAACGCAAGATTTTAGGGAAATAAATGAGAAAGATAAATAAAATCGTAATCCACTGCACAGCAACTCCTGAAGGGCGAGAACACGATGTCGCTGATATTAGGCGCTGGCATCTAAAAAGAGGATTCAATGACATAGGGTATCACTTCCTCGTTCACATTGATGGAACGGTTGAATACGGCAGACCAATAAAACTCTCAGGCGCTCATACATCAGGGCAGAATAAAAATTCAATCGGTATTGCATACGTTGGGGGAATGTCAAAAGATATGAGCAAAGCTATGGATACGCGAACCAAAGAACAAAAGGATTCTTTAGTCAAATTAATACAAGAATTAATATACACTCACAATAAGGATATGCAAATATTTGGACATCGAGACTTTTCCAACAAGGCATGTCCCTCTTTTGATGCAAGAAAGGAATATGCGATTTTATAGTCTTATTTGCGTTTTAACGCTGTTTGGTTGCTCGGCTAACCATCACTATAGGAAGGCGCTTAAAAAGGGCTTAGAACCGCTTATATCAAGTGACACAATTAGAATAGCAACAATTGATTCAACTCCAGTAGTAAAACACGATACAATTATCTATGAGAAATACTTTAGTTCAAAGGATACAATAGTTCATTATGAAAATGTATTCGTGCCAAAAACACGATTGGAGACAAGAATAGAATACAAAATACACCGAGACACGATAAGATTAGAAACAAGAGTTGAGGTTCAAAGAGCAAAGGCAAGCAAGCAGCCTAATTACATGCTTTGGATATTTTTAATCGTTGTTGGATTAGCAGCCTTGCAGTTAATTAAAAAACTTCTATGAGTGAGAATAAACGCTATCGGTTAACTCCTGACGAAGCAGAAATCATGTTTCGATATAGAGGCTTAAAAGAAGCTTCTTCGCAAGCTGGAGTAGATATTGAAAGCGTTAAGCATGGATGGCTTAAAACAAAACAAGCCAGCCTATTCTTTAAAAACCCATTACACAAAGACGATGCCGAGAACAAACTTGAGGAGCTATGCAAAAAGCTGATTCAAGATATGAAGCAATTTGCTCCTAAGTATCCAATAATAAAAAGAGATCCTGAAAAGAAAGAATACTTGCTCGTAATCGATCCAGCAGACATTCACATAGGCAAACTTGCAGATTCATTCGAAACAGGCGAAGACTATAACAATCAGATTGCCGTTAAACGTGTCAAAGAAGGTGTACAAGGCATTTTAAACAAAGCGCAAGGGTTTCCTATTGACAAGATTTTATTTATCGGCGGCAACGATATTCTGCACATCGATACACCAAGCCGTACAACAACCGCTGGAACAAAACAAGACACCGATGGACAATGGTACTCGAACTTCTTAATTGCAAAGCAGCTCTATGTTGATATTTTAATCCAATTAATTTCGGTTGCAGATGTTCATTTTACTTTTAATCCAAGTAATCACGATTACCAAACAGGTTTTTTTCTTGCCGATGTCATTAAAACATATTTTCAGAATAACAAAAACATCTCCTTTGATTGCTCAATATCGCACCGTAAAGGCTATCAGTACGGTAACAATCTAATCGGCACAACTCACGGAGATGGTGCAAAGCATCAAGACTTGCCTCTGTTAATGGCGCAAGAATTTCCAATTGAATGGTCAAAGACTAAGCATAGATACGTTTACACGCATCACGTTCATCACAAAACAAGCAAAGACTTTATAGGCGTAACCGTTGAGAGCTTGCGAAGTCCAAGCGGAACGGATAGCTGGCATCACCGCAAGGGCTATCAGCACGCCGCAAAGGCGGTTGAAGGCTTTATACACCACAAAGAGAACGGTCAAGTAGCAAGATTAACTCATTTGTTCTAAGCAAATCAAAAATATTTTTATTGGTTATATGGTTTATATATATTTTTTATATATATTTGATTTATTATTAATATTTAAAAAACAGAAAATGAAAAAGTACAATTTTAAACAAGTGAAAATATCTTTAGAGAGTATAGGATTTAAGCCGTCAAATAGTTTTGGTGACGAATCAGAATGTACAACTATATTTGAGAAGTCAAGTGGTACACAGTACGGCATTGAATGCGCTAATGTTCAAGAATGGTTAGAAGACGGAACTTGCACTATAGACGGTTTATGTCCTGCTGAATGGGGTAAGATAAATAAATAAAACCAACAGGCGCAGCAATGCGCCTTTTTTAATTTAACAAAATGAAACAAAAATTAATCAACCTACCGAAAGACCTCTTCAAAGATATAGAGGCATCAGCAAAGAAAAATGCAAGGAGCGTAAACAAGGAGATTCAAGTTTTACTGGCTCAAGCAATTACAAAATCAAAAAACCAATAACAATGAACAGAACAGAAACACTTGAATTGCTTATCGAAATACAGGAAGCAATACAACACTTTGAAAAAAGAATAGACGAGGCAGAATGGTCAAATGGCTTTGGTATTGGCTTAGAATACCCCAGCATCCGAAACAAAAACGAACACAATATCGTTATCTACGGAATGTGCATAAGCAGATTAAATGAAAGATTTACTAAACAACTAAATAAACTTAAATAGATTATGAAAAAGGAAGAACTAAAAGACACAATTTATGGAGCTATATTTTTATGCTCTTTGGCTGCAATGTATTACTACACTATTTTAATATTTGGATAATGGAAAAGAAACAAATCACAAAGAGGCTTCATGATATTAATTCGTTTATGAGTACGCCTGATAACGAAACCTATCTTGTAGGGAAAGACGAATACGGCAAAGAGTTCACAATGGTATTCAATACAATTGAGCTTTTGGAATGGCTGGATAAAGGGTATATGAAGAAACAAGTAAAGCAATACATTAAAAACTTATAGAGATGGGATATAAAATAAATACAAAAGACTGGGATAGCTTTGACATAGAGCTGTACTCTCGCAGAGTAAAGAGGTCAGATTGCAGATTGCATACCTACAGGATCCAATACAATTGCTATAAAAGCGATAAGGACATAAACAATCCTCTTCAGGGAATAGATTACGTTGTAGCTTATTCAAGAGATGAGGCGGTTCGAGCTTGGGGTAAATGGTCAGGCTTAATAAAAAAAATTCAAATTGTTGCACCGTGGAAAAAATAATTGATTACATTTATGCGTTCATAATTTGTTTAGTCTATGGCGACATAGATTGATTTCTAAGAAAAGGTTATATGGTGGCTTATAACTTTTTCTATTGGTTTATTACGATACGTGAGTAAAGCTGCCACCGCTTGAAAGCGTATCGTTTTTTTTTAATTAAATTTTATGGCAAAAGATAAAAAGAGCTTTATTCTATATATGGATCAAAGAGGAATCTTTGACAAATTAAGTGATGAACAAGCTGGCAAATTAATCAAACACATTTTTTCTTACTGCGCTGATGAGGAACCGAGCGCGGAGTTTATTATTGATATTGCTTTTGAAGGCATTAGGCAAGCTCTAAAGCGCGATTTAAGAAAGTATAATGTCTATATCGACAAGCAAAGAATAAACGGCTCTAAAGGAGGTAGACCAAAGAAGGAAAAAGAAACCCAAAAAACCCAACCCTTTTTTCAGAAACCCAAAAAAGCTGATAGTGTAAGTGATAGTGTTAGTGATAATGTAAATGAAACAACATATAGAAGCTTCGCTCATTTGTCTATCTCTAAAGAACAATTTGAAAAGCTTGAGGCTAATTACTTAAAGCAACAGATTGACGATGTTTTGGATGCAATAGAAAACTTTAAACAAAATAAGAAATACAAATCATTATATTTAACCGCCAAGAATTGGCTAAAGAAAGAACAAACAAAAGACGAATTAGGAACACATACTAAATTTAAAGCAGCGTGGCAATAGACGGATACAAAGTAACAGAAACAGGAGACATTATTGATAAGATATTTAAGCACCGAGATAATTTCAATAACAAAGGAAAGTATTTAGGCTGGAAAGGATTAGATGAGTTTTACTCTATGCAATTAGGCAACTGCACCGATTGGACAGGATTCCCAATGTCAGGAAAAACTCAAGTCCTTATGGAGTGCCTTTTAAATACATCTAAATTTTATGGGTGGAAGCATTTGGTTTATTTCCCTGATGTAGGAAGCAACGTAGAAATAGTTGCGGATCTAATCCACAAGCTCACAGGCAAGAGCTTTAATCCTAAAGAACGCAACGTAATAAAGGATAGAGAAATACGAAGCAGCTTAGATTGGATATTTCAGCACTTTCATATCTTAACTAAAAAGGATGTAAAAGCAAAGATGACTCCTTTTCAGTTTTATGATTATGCGGTTGAGCTTAAACAAAAAAGCGGATTACAAACGGCAAGCATTGACAGCTGGAAAGACCTTAGTCATCCTTACCATGAATTTGGAGGATATGCTCAATATTTAGAGGTCGTTTTACCGTACCGCAATCAAATAGCAGAGGATAACGAATTGCATCTTCATACAATCATTCATCCAAAGCTAACCGAAAAGATAAACGGAAAGCGAAGCGTTCCAAGTCCATACGATTTGAAAGGAGGATCCGAATGGTTTAACAGCGGTAAATGCATGATAACGGTACACCGAGAGGACTTAAATTACAACCAAGCCATAATCAACTTTAATAAAATCAAGCCTCGCTCCGCTGGTCAGATAGGTCAATTGATATTATGGTTTGACAAAGAAAAATTCCTATATTATGAGCAAGAGAATCCAGCTCCGAACGTTTACAATAAAATATACGCCAAAGAAAAATGAACACCTTAGAAATATTAAAAGCCAAGATTAACCTAAAGACTACGATAATAAAGTTTAAAGACAGTTTAGACGAACTTGTAGAAAAACACGAAAGCAGAACAGACTTAATAAATTCTATGAAAGAAAGCTTACAAGACATAGAACACTTTAATTCTGTTTTTAGAAACTTTGAAGAAGAATACTATTTAGAATGTAAAGCTAATCTTAGAAATCAAATAATAATAGCAGAACATAAACACGAAATAGACAAGCTAAAAGAAATTATTAACGATGCTAAATTAGAATTATGATAAAGGTGGGAAGTGATTTTTCTGGAGTAGGCGCATTTAATCAAGCATTAATGCGTTTAGGTATTAAATACGATGAGGTTTTCGCTTGTGATATGGATAAATTTGCAAGAGAAACATTTATACATAATTACGGAGAGCCTAAATACTATCCTAAAGATGTTTACGAAAGAGAAATACCAAAAGACAGCCTTGATATTTATATGACTTCCCCACCGTGTCAGGCGTTTAGTTTAGCTGGAAAGAGATTAGGTAAAGACGATAAAAGGGGGATCCTGTTTTTCAATAGCCACGAATTCATAAAGAAAAACAAACCGAGATATTTTATCTTTGAAAATGTAAAAGGTTTGCTATCTGATAACAATGCGAAAACTTTTAAGGAGTGGATAAATATGTTAGGAGGCAAAAGCGTAAACGGTTTACCTGTTATATTCTCTTATGAAGATTCGGTACCTTATCATATTTACTATAAAGTAATGAACGCAAAAAAACACGGAGTACCACAGAATAGAGAAAGAGTTTTTATTATAGGCATTCGCGATGATGAAGACAATCATTTTAGATGGGCAAAAGAAGAACACTTAACCAAACAATTAAAAGACGTACTTAAAAATGAAGTAGATGACAAGTATTTGATAACAATAAAAAAAATAAATTATTTGTTAAGAACAGAAGGAACAACCTTTAATGTTAATCAAAATATTTTAACTGATAAAATGCCCGTCGCTTCCAGGACAATCCAAGCAAATTATTATAAAGGATGCCGAGATAATCAATATATAAAAATAAAATCCGCAACTAAAAAAGGATACGAAGAAGCTAAAGAAGGAGATAGTATAAATTTTAACGCTCTTAATTCAAAAACACGGAGAGGAAGAGTGGGTAAAGGAGTAGCGCAAACATTAGATACGCAATGCAATCAAGGTACTTTAGAAAATAAAAACATAAGAAGATTAACGCCAAGAGAATGCTTTCGACTTATGGATTTTCCTGATACCTTTACTTGGACTTGCTCAGACAGCCAAGCTTACAAACAGGCTGGGAACAGTATAGTAGTACGATGCTTAGAATTAATAATTAAACAATTTAACTTATGAAATGCCCAAATTGCGGAGAGCCATTAATATGGATAGAAGATAATACCTATGAAGAACACGGTATCGAAGGCAGCGGAATAATCGGAGTTTATCTCTGCGAAAATTCAAGCTGCGATGTAGATGATGTTTATATATTTACGCCAACCAATGCCACGTTGTAAAAACTGCAAAGAGAAATTTGAAGCCAAGCACTTTAATCAAAAATATTGCTTTAAAACTGAATGCGTTAAAGCGTGGGTAGAAACTGCAAAGGTCAAAAATTGGAAGAAGGAAAAAAAAGAACTAAAGGAAACGCTGGAAACCGTTCAGAGTTTAATGAAGAAAGCGCAAAAGTATTTTAATACATATATCCGAGAGCGAGACAAAAAAAAACCTTGCGTTTCTTGCGGTCAACCTTTAGGATCTAAATTTGATGCTGGGCACTATTTTAGCAGCGGAACGCACAAAGCGGTAACATTTGATGAGAGAAACGTTCACGGACAATGTGTGTCGTGCAACCAACATAAACACGGAAACTTGCTGAACTATCAAACAGGGATTCAGGAAAGAATCGGAGCGGATGAATTAATTGAATTACACGCAAAGGCGCATGAGACTATAAAATATTCAAGGGAAGAGCTGCGAGATATTATTGAGGAGTACAAGGAAAAAGCAAAAGATATATTATGATTAGCGACAAGGCAAAAAAAATAAGCAGCAAAATGCATATACAAAAATCATTGTATACGGGAAAAACAGGAGAAAATAATTTTGAAGAAATATGCAAAAAATATGATTGGGCATGTAAAAAATCAACAGAAAAAGAAAATATATATAGCCATATTGATTTTTATTTATTCAATATGGGGGTAGATGTAAAAGGTTTTAAAGAATCGCATAAACAAAATAAAGTCATAGTAGAATTTAAAAACGTACAAGGGCGCTCAGGTTGGTGCAGCAAAGAATCAAAAGCTGAATTGATAGCGTTTGAGTTTTTAGATTTTTTTGTTTTGGTAAAAAAGAATGAGCTTTTAGATTATTGCAGAAAAAATGTTGCTAAAGAATATGTAGAAAATTTTAAGGATTGTTACAAAAAATTATATCAAAGAAAAAACAGAAAAGATTTAATGACAAAATTAAATTTATGCGATTTACAGACATTAAAAACCTATATAGAATTATTAAAATGAATCTATGTAGCAAGCAAAAGACGAAAGCATTAAAATAATAATTTTTATATAAAGAATATTTTTATTATTTTTATATCACTAACAATTAAAATCGTATTATGAAAGGAAAACCTATTGAGGTTTCGGCGACCGCTGGAATCTTATCAATCAAAATTGAAGGCAGAGAAATAATCAACGAGCGCATCGGCGACGAATGGCTTTTTGATTTAACTTTTGCAAAAGCAATAACCTACAAAGAGGCAATTTACGCTGAGGCAAATGCCTGTTCTATAAATGGAGACCACAAAGGCTCAAAAGAACTCAGAGCAAGCTACAACAATTTTAAACGCTATGTTGCGCACTATGAACAAGCGCAGATATATATATACCAAAATAATAAATCGTTATGAACAAACTAATCGAAAGACTTGGAGAAATCCAACAACAACTGAAAGCGCCAAAGAATCAGTATAATAGCTTTGGCAAGTACAAATACCGCTCATGCGAGGACATTATGGAGGCGGTAAAGCCTTTGCTCAATGGCTTAGTATTGAACCTTACAGACGAGGTAAAAGAAGCCGCTGGCTGCATGTATGTCGAAGCGACTGCAATGATAACTGACGGCAATAAAGCCCAAGCGGTAAAAGCGCAAGCTGGTATTGACATCAACCGCAAAGGAATGGATATAGCTCAAAGCTTTGGATCCTCTTCCAGTTACGCAAGGAAGTACGCATTAAATGGATTATTTTTAATAGACGATACAAAGGATGCTGATTCAACAAATACTCACGGAAAGACGAAACAAAAAAGAAAGATAAATGATGTATCTTTTAAGTCTGCTTTGGAAATGATTGCGAATGGAGAATATACACCGCAGTATTTTAAAGATAATTATTCATTAACCGCTAAACAATTAGAGCAACTATGAAAGATTTCAAGATAAGATGCTCCGCAATTGGAAAGATAATGGCGAACAGTCGAACAAAAGGGCAATTAAGCAAGACATGCCAAAGCTATTTAGAGGACTATGCTATTGAGAACATGTACGGATATAGCAAAGACATATGGAGCAAAGCCATTGATAAGGGTATAGCGGTTGAAGATGCAAGTATAGAGCTTGCCGAAGAGGTTCTGAAGATGGGCGCAATGTCAAAAAACGAGGAGTTTTATGAGAATGAATACTTGACTGGAACGCCTGACGTACTGAATGAAGAATTTGTGCTTGATGTAAAGAGTAGTTATGATGCGACTACCTTTCCGTGGTTTAAGAAAGATGTACCTAACAAGGACTATTATTTCCAGTTGCAAGGTTACATGGAGTTGACAGGAAGACGGAACTCACATCTTGTTTATTGCTTAGTAGATACACCAAGCGACATTGTAGAGGATGAGGTTAGAAGAGTTCACTACAAGCTTAAAGAGATAGAAGACAACCCAATTGTAAGGAATGCGGTAGAAATGCAACATAACTTTGAGAGAGTACCAAAGGAGCAGAGAATAAAATGCTTTGAAATTGCATACGATCCTGAAGCAATTAAAAAGATTTACGAGCGAGTTGAGGAATGCCGAGAGTATTACGAGACATTAATTCACGAACAATTTAAAATAGAAGCGATATGAATGTAAAAGGAAGATTACACCTAAAAGGGGAAACCCAACAAATTAGTCAAAAATTTGCAAAGAGAGACTTTGTTATTGAAACGGAGGATAAGTATCCGCAATTAGTTTCGTTGCAGCTAACGCAAGATAAATGCCCTCTGCTGGATGACTACGAGGTAGGCGATGCGGTTGATGTTGATATAAACATTAAAGGCAGAGAATGGACTTCTCCAAAAGGTGAAGTAAAATATTTTAATACTTTGGAAGCTTGGAGATTTAACCGAGCGCAACCTGAAGAGGCGGCTCATGAAAGCAACGATTCTGACGATGTTCCGTTCTAATACGGATTTTTAAATGTTAGTAATTAGCCCAGCAGAAATGTTGGGCTTTTTAATGATTAAAAAATTATCACTACATTTGATTAGATTCTAAACAATGGAGTGGATTGTAAAAGTTCAAGAAAAGCAAGATGATTTTATACGGATCATTCACGAGTTGGGCGAGCATTTTTACGCTGAAGATATTGTCCAAGAGTTCTATATCAAGCTAATAAAATACGGAAAGGAAGAGATAGCAATAAAGGATGGCGAGCTAAACATGGGATACCTTTATACGATTCTTAAAAATTTATTCTTAAATTATCAGCAAGAAAAACAAAAGGTGCATAAAGTAGACATAGAGGATAATCCGATTGCTGTAGAATATGATTACTATCAGCCAAACGATAGCGATTATTTAGAAGCTGAAATTATAAAGGAGATGAACACTTGGCAATATTTTGACAATGGAGTCTTTAGAGTTTATACAGGGATCCAAGATAAACACCGAGAGGATGCAATAAGCATGAGAGCCATTGCCGAGGGTTCTAACATCAGCACAAAGACGATATTCTATACTTTAAAAAGATGCAAGGCTAAAATAAGGCAAAAGCTAAACGATCAATACCAAGATTTTGTAAATCAAAAGAACAAAAAATAGTTATGAAGGTAAAAATGGAAAAGGGGAGGAAGTGGATATACTTTAAAACAATGGCAATAGGCAAAAAAGACGAGGCATATTATACGGAGAGCGAAATGCTTTCCAGTCCGTTATATCATTACGCAAACCTAAGTAAATCAGAAAAAGAAATATATAATAAATTGAACAACGATGAGTATAGACAATCAAATATTTGAACACTACCGAGTACAAAAAGCAAAGATAGAGGAAAGTATTAAATTCCTAAAGGAACACGGATACATCGTGCAAAAGGAAGAGGAGACCAGACCAATATATCGAACCAAGTATATCAAGCAAGAAATTACAAGATTAAAAAGCAAGCTTATAGGCAACCTTAAAGCGGATACGCAAACGCAAAAGGAGATTGATGTAATGGAATCATTATTGTGCATTTAAAAAAAAAGATATGAGTAAAACAACAGGAAAACGGAAACCAAGAAAGCAACCTATCAAAGGAGTTGGCGACATAGTAGAGGAAGTATTGGAAAAAACAGGAGCTGCAAAGGTCGCAAAGTTTATTTTAGGCGAGGACTGCGGATGCGATAAACGCAAGGAAAAGCTCAACGAGTTATTTAGAACTACAAAGAAGCCTGACTGCCTACTGGAAGACGAATACAAATGGCTAAAGGAATGGTTTGCTAAAGATGCAACAACTTACAGACCAAGCGAGAGAGACGAGATGATAAAAATATACAGCCGAATCTTTAGAGTAAAAACAAACGCAACAAACTGCGCAAGCTGTCTAAGGGAAATCCATAACAAGATGAAGACGGTTTTTGAAACTTACGAATAATGCAAATAGAAAAGGTAAAAATATCTCAGGTAAAGAATAACCCAAATAACCCAAGAGTTATTAAGAATAATGACTTTAACAAATTAGTTAAGTCAATCAAAGAATCTCCGTGGATGCTTCAGCTGCGTTCTATCATAGTAAATGACGATAACATTGTACTCGGAGGCAACCAAAGATTAAGAGCATGCAAAGAGGCTGGATTAAAAGAAGTTTACATTATCAAAGCGAGTTCATTAACAGAGGAACAACAAAGAGAGTTTATAGTAAAGGACAACCTAAGTTCAGGAGAATGGGATTGGGATGCTTTAGCCAATGAATTTGATATGCAAAGCCTTAATGATTGGGGATTAAAATTGCCTGTTCAAATTGAGGATAGCGAGGAGTTCGGAACTTCTTTTGATTTGCCTGATGGAGACAAAGAGCCTTTTCAGCAAATGACTTTTACGTTAGCAGATGAGCAAGCGGATCAAGTAAGAAATGCAATAGAGGATATTAAAAGAACAGAGGAGTATAAATATTGTGAAACAATGGGCAATGACAACAGCAATGGTAATGCACTTTATTTAATTATTATGCAATGGGCAGAGCAAAGGAAATAATAGTTAAAGTCATTCCATCAAAGATTGCTAATGAATTTGTAAAGAAGCATCACTATTCAGGCAAGGTAGTAAATATGTCAAGCTTGCACTTTGGCGCTTTTTTAGATTCAAAGTTGCATGGCGTTATGAGCTACGGTCCGCCTATGGATAAACGGAACGTTTTAAAGCTTGTTGAAACTTGCAACAAAGGATATAATGAGAAATGGAATGAAATGCTGGAGCTAAATCGAATGGCGTTTGATGACCATCTGCCTAAATACTCAGAAAGTAGATGCATAGCAATAAGCATTAAATTAATTAAAAAAAATGCACCCCAAATTAAATGGATCTTAAGCTACTCAGATGCAACTCAATGCGGAGACGGAACAATATACCGAGCAAGCGGTTTTAAGCTGACTCAAATAAATAAAAACTCAACTATATATAAACTTGCGAATGGAGATGTTGTAGCTAAAAGAGGAGACTCTAAATATAACTTTGAGGGAGCTAAAGCATTAACAGGATTTCAAAATAGATACATATTAATAGTGGATAAAAAAGCAAAGTTAAATGTTCCTGAGATTGCCTTTAATAAAATTGATGAGGTGGGAGCTGGAATGTATAAAGGCGAAAAGATAAAATTAAGCGAGAGAAATAGAGCGCAGCAATAGACTCGAACTTTACCTTTATTCTGGAATGAATAACGTGCTACCAATTACACTAACTGCGCATTTAAAACAAATATAGTAAAAAATGGCTAACGAA
>Ga0209634_1002669_pt1 | contig 12405 bp, 10 predicted proteins | sample LinPmetageLP40_FD_184043 | JGI IMG/M metagenome (GOLD analysis project Ga0209634, IMG submission 184043) | Marine viral communities from the Pacific Ocean - LP-40 (SPAdes) (version 2) | ecosystem: Environmental > Aquatic > Marine > Oceanic | place: Pacific Ocean | collected 2010-08-26 | reverse complement strand
GATGCTCCTGCAGCTTCAGCTATTGCAAATGCCGCAAACATAGGTGCATTAAAATCAGCTTGGGATAAAGACGTTCTAGGTGACAGTCCATACGCATAGGGAGAAGTAGATGGCTCTAACTAAAGTAAAAGGAAGTGGTGTTGAAGGTATAACTAACCTATCCAATGCCACATTTCTAAGTGTAAACGCTTCAGAGGTAGCAACACTTTTGACTAGTGCTGTGATTAATTCTGAAGGTGGAGCAGTCACGACTAATATTGCACAAGGGTTGACAAAGGAATGGTGCTTATTCGACCAAAGAGGAAGTGTTCTTGGTGCAAATACTATAGGAGATAGCTTTAATGTTGGAAGCGTAACAGACGTTTCAACTGGAATAATACAAATGAATTTTACAAATAATATGTCTGGTACGTCTTATTCCTCTATTGCAAATGGCTCTTATACTGGAGAAATAGCTCAAGTTCGGTATTCAAGATTCTGTGCACCTGCTGGTTTAACAACATCAAGCTATAGACAAGGAGCACAATATGTTAATGGTACTAGTGAAGATGTTTATTGGACATTATCTACAAATGGAGACCTCGCATAATGGCATATATAGGAACATCTCCTAGCAATGGAGTAAGACGAAGATTTGTCTACGAAGCTACTGCAAGTCAGACTAGCTTTAGTGGCAATGACGAGAATGGTGTCACACTTACCTATGTAGATAGCTTGTACCTTGACGTATATCAAAATGGTGTAAAGCTAAAAGCAGGTGATGACTACACAGCAACTACAGGAACATCTGTGGTACTAGCTGTTGGTGCATCAGTTAATGACGTAGTTGAGATGGTAGCATTTGATGTGTTCTCAGTTAATGATTCAGTTAGTGCAAAAGATGGTGGTAGCTTTGCAGGTAACATAGGCATGGGTGGTACTCTTGCAGTGACAGGTATTGCTACGTTTACAGATGACATAATTATAGGTGATGGCAAGACTATAGGTTCTGCTTCAGACGTAGATGCAATGGCAATATCAAGTGGTGGTGTAGTTACATTTAGTCAAGCTCCTGTAGGAACAGGTTTAAACCTATTATTAAATGCTACAATATCAAGTGCAGTTTCAGAATATGATATATCTTCTACTTATATAAATAGCACCTACGATAATTATTGGTTAGTAGCAAGTTTACTTCCTGCAACAGATGGTACTAATGCGTATGGTCGTGTGTTTGTAGGTGGAACTGTTCAAACTGGAAGTATATATGGCATTGAAGTAGCAGATAGAGATAGTAGTGCTTATACCTCTGGAAATGCAACAGAACAATTTTATTTTAATGGCAGTAATACTTGTGGTAACGCAGCAGGTGAAGGTGTAACTTATCATTTCCTAATGCAAAATGTGAATAGTACAACTAGGTCATTTACAGTAGAGGGTGGTACATCTAATTATACTACATCTGGAAATCATAAAGCTGTTGGATTTGGTGGTAGTTTGATTGTTGCAAATAGAGCAAATGTTGTAAATGGTTTTAGGTTGTATTTTAATTCAGGAAATATAGCAAGTGGCACAGTCCAATTATATGGTTTGAGGAAATAACATGGCTAACGGATACAGAATGGTTGATGATAAGTTAGTACAACTAACTGATGCAGAACAAAAAGATTTTGATGACAACAATACTGCGTGGGAAAAAGATGCACCTAACAGACGTATGGTAGAGTTACGCAGACAAAGAGATAAACTACTAGCTGAAACAGATTACATGGCATTAGGTGACGTAACATTATCAGATGCTTGGAAGACATACAGACAAGCCTTGAGAGACATTACAAGTCAGACACCATCAGATGATGAGTTGAGTAACATTACGTTTCCAACAAAGCCAAGTTAAGGAGTAGAGATGACTAAAGCAGCAGATTTAGCACTAGGAAAGATAGCAGCTGTAAAGACTGCACTTATAGAGTTTACAGATGGTGACGATGCAATAGCAGTCGCTGATGCAGGAGTTGTGACATTACTTACTACAGCAGTAGCCAAGTCTGAAGGTGGTGCAGTTACAACTAATATTGCACAAGGGTTAGGAAAGATGTTTTGTTCTTTTAATGGAACAGGAACAATAGCAATTTTAGATAGTTTTAATGCTAGTGGTATCACAGACCGAGCTGCTGGAAAATATACAATAACAATAGGAAATGATATGGCAAATGCTGCATTTGTGCAGAGTGGTAATGCCAAAAAGGAAGATGGTACTGAAGACCCTAACCAAACTGTAGTTTTTGGAGCAGGAACAGGATATACTAAACTTGCTAGTGAAGTTCATATGGTAACAGGTAGAGGAGCTTCTATGTTTGATACAGCTAGTGCAGAAATTGTAGTACACGGAGACCTCGCATAAATGAAACTAGATATGAAACCTGAACTAAAAGTACAACTAGAATTAGATGCACACGAAAAAGAATGTGCTATCCGTTATCAAGCAGTCAATGATAAACTAGAAGCACTAGACAAAAGAATGTGGCGAATAGAAGCTATGTCTATGGTGGGAACTTTAGGTGTGGTAGCTTTGGTTGTCGCAATAGTAATGAAGTAAGGATTAGAGTATGGCAGTAATAACTACAGATCAACAACTTACAGATGAAGTAGGAAATCTTGCAGGGGGAGAACAAGGAAGTGTACCCCAAGTAAATCCTGTTTTGCAAGCTGAAGCTACTAATCAAATTCAAACAACTGACAACACGCTATTAGGTACAACTCCATCAGTAGGTACTGCTTTAGCTGATACATCAAATATATCAACGCCTGCTCCAACAGCAGGAAATGCTAATTTAGGTCAGGTAGACGCTACAACAAACATAGGAGATGTGGGAACAGCAACAGCCGCACAGATTACTCCTGCAGGTGATTATGTAGATATGACAGGAGTTGAAGGAACAGTAGGTGCTGGTTCTCTTGCTACTGCCGCCACTCAAGAATTAGACCAAAAAGCAACGACTAAATATCAACTGGAACAATTACTATCTAGTGTAGAAGATGGAACAGAAATGCCAGCGTGGGCATCCCCTGCAGTCAGAAAAGTAGGAGCAATCATGCAGGCTAGAGGTCTTGGTGCATCTAGTATGGCTTCTGCAGCTATAACTCAAGCTGTTATGGAATCAGGAGTTGTTATTGCACAACAAGATGCAAACAAATACGCTACGATCCAGTTGCAAAATTTAAACAACCAACAACAAACTGCCCTCTCAAATGCCGCTACCTATGCGTCAATGGACAAAGCAAACTTATCTGCTAGATTACAAGGAGCAGTAACTAATGCCCAAGCTTTATTATCTGTAGACACAAAAAATTTAGAAGCAAGGCAACAGTCAAGCACAATTAGTTATAATGCTTTAACTCAAAAGTTATTTAAGGATGCGGCAGAAGATAATGCACGGAATCAATTTAACGCTAAAAATGAATTACAAGTAGATGAGTTTTTTGCTGAACTAGAAGCACAAGTTGAAACTGCTAATAAAAATCGTATAGCCGCTATGGCACAGTTCAATGCTGGGGAAGCAAACGCACAAAGTCAATTCAATGCTACTGTCCAAGATGCCAGAGATAAGTTTAACTCTAATATGCAGTATGCCATAGATCAATCCAATGTGAATTGGAGAAGACAAGTTAATACAGCAAATACAGCAACCCAAAATGAAACAAACAGAATTAATGTTCAGAATCAGTACAATGCAAATCAAACTGCATTAAATAGTTTGTGGCAAAAGTACAGAGACAACGCATCTTGGAATTTTCAAAAATCTGAATCTTATTTGCAAAGACAACATGAAGTTGGTATAATGGCTATGGAGTTTGCGAACTCTAAAGAGCTATACACTAAACAACAGAAAGATAACTTTGCATCAGGTGTAGGTAATTGGGTTGCACAATGGATGAATAACAGCAAAGGTTAAATAGAATGTTTGATTTATTAAAGACAGCAGCTCTTTGGGTTGCAGATTACGTAATAGATGATGATGACCCGTCAGACCCTAAATACAGTGATTTTGCTCCATCTAAGAAATCATCAAAAAGTTCATCGTTTCTTGATTTTGATTTTTTAAAAAGTGGTGCTAAAGCTTATGTGGACATGGGTAAGGATAGTAAGAAAGCTCCGTTCCAAGCTACACCTTTACCAAGACCTCGTTCAATAGGTCAGTTAACAAGAGGTAATCCATCTGCAGGATACAAACCATTAAGTCCAATACAGATTGGCTACAGAAATGCAGATATGAGATCAGCAATGAGAGCATTAGCAAATCCTGTTAATCAACAGGTAGCACAACTTATACCATACAGTAGAACACTTGCAAAACCTTTATCAAAAGCAACCATAGATGTTGGGTCTACTGAATTAGGAAAAATAGGATAAAACAATATGATTGAAAAACCACAACCAGAAGTAGGTACTGTAGAAGCAAAAGATGATTTTGCTCCTGCTCCTCCCGGACATTCACTTACAGAGGACAACTCTAAGTGGGCATGGGGTAAGCCACCTCAAGTGGTTGATCCTGAGATTGCTCTTGAACAAGCAATTAATGCTATAAAGGATGAAAAGACTCAACTTGAAATGGTTAAGTTACTTATGGTCGGTGCATCTGTAGAGATGTTAGTGGAAGGGTATTTGCTTCAAGCTTTTCAAGAAGGTAGATTTACACCTGATATAGGACTACTTATAAAAGCACCTTTGTCTTTTTACATTGCAAGTGTAGCTGAAGAGGGGAACATACCATACAGATTTTTTGAAAACTCCGATGCTCTCGAACAAGATACCATGAATGATGAAACTTTTTTACAGATGATGAAACAGAACAACCCTAAGATGTTTGATTATATAAGAGAGTCTGTAAACGAAGGTATCAGAAAAGGTAATAACTTAAAAAAACCTGATGAGGGTTTTATGACTTTAGATTTAGAGGATAAATAGATGTTACTTGCAGGTTTAACTGGATTTTTAAATTCCGATGCTGAAAACATGAAAGCAGAGGTTGCAGCCAAAAGAAAGGCTGAAGCTGATAGATTAGCTGGTATTACAGGGTGGCGAAAAAAAGTTGCAGAGAACGCAATGAAAAATTCTAGTGAGCAAGAATCCACTTTGTTAAAAGCAAAATTAGAAGGTAAAGTAAGTTTTACAGATCAATTTGCTACAGCATCAGCAGAGAATAAAGAGTATATAAATGGTTGGAATCCTAGTATGGGAGCTTTTGATGTACCCAATAAAGATTTATCAAAGTTTGCAAAAATAATTTCTGACACAGACAAGTATAAAACTTTTATTAGAAATGCAGCAGGTAAACCTGTATTTAAATCAAAAGCAGATACATCAAAAGCTAACTCTTTAAACTTAGGAGCTTTTCTTATAGATGCAAAATCTAATTTAAGCAATCCTAATTTTTTAAAAGACTTAGCTGATAAAAATGTATTTGATGATAAATCATTTTTAGAATTTGCTGCGACATATGATGCTTCTGTGTTCACAGTTCAAAACGATGCAAAAAAAGATAACCCTGATTATGTAGTTCCAGACTTAGAAAAACTTTACTCTTTTAGAACATTTAGAGACATTGCAAAAAAAAGAAATGTAAAATTAAAAAGTTTAACTGATTTAACAGAATCTACTAGTGCTACAATTGATAATAATAATAATATGATAGTCTATAATATTGACGGAACAAGCGAAAAAGATCAGTCAGCATCAGGTTTATTTTTAAATGCAATTAAAGCTACTGAAGACGATGTTGCAGATGTTTGGTCAGGGTACACACTAGCTTCTCAAACTTCCGTTCAAAAAAACAACTCTTTAATTATGGCTAAAGAACTTTATAAAAATCCTAATGAAGTAAAGATAGAAGCTCTTGACCCAGATAGAGGAATTGATTATACTAGTATATTTGCAAATCAAGAAAGTACAGTAAGATTTCATAGTTATCTTATGAAAGCTGCTAAAAATGCAAATATTGCTAACGATGATCACGTAGGAAAGATAGTAGCTTTATCATCGGCTATGACTACTGAAAAAGGTTCTCCACCAAAAAAACAAGGGGATATGAACTATTACATGAACCAAATACCTAAAATAGAAAACATGAAAGTTTATGCAGTAAGTTCAGTATTTAATTTAGATAAACCTGAAAATGGCATAAAGAAATTTGAAGAAATTAAAACAGAAAAAGAATTTGCAAATAATGTCTACACCCAATTAAATATGTATAGGGATGCTAGAAAAGGAGTAGGTAAAGGTGTTGCAGCTGTAGAAAGCATTATGACTAAATTAGGTATAATTGTTGACACGGATACTGGCGTAATTGGAACTATTATTAATAGATTTAATTCAGGTGAAAGTGGCATTGCAGGTGAAGGAAAAGTAATATCCGTAAATGGGGTTACTCAAAGTGCAGAGGGAGTTGATGATAGTGCCAACAACAAAAAAGAATTAACTTCGGGATATCTTAAAACTTTAGAAACAAACACGGTAGGAAAAGCTGGAAAAAATACGGAACTTGCTAAATTAGAAGCTTTAAGAATAAGTTTAGCGTTTATGTTAGCTAGGTTAGCTGATCCTAGTGGCAGATTATCTAATCAAGATATAGACCAACAATTAAGAAGGTTAGGTGGTGTTGGCTTAAATGATGGGGAAATGGATGATGCTAAAATTAGTTTGTTAATTGATGAAACTTTAAGAAAAAGAGATAAGTATTCAACAATTATTTCTATTGCTGATTCTGGAGCAATAGCAGATGATAGGGCAAAAAGATTAATAGATGCGGCTATATCTTACGACAAATTAAAAGACAGCTATGGCTTATATAACGCACAAGGTAAGATTGATGGCTCTCAAGGTTCTGGTAATACAGGAACATCTGTTGACCTAAAAGAAATGTACAAAGATAAACCTAGATACAGACCTATTTTACCAAATAGTGAAACATATAAAAACAATCCAAGTTTATCAAAAAGGTTTCCAAACGGGTATCATTTAGATTCAAAAGATTTTAATAAAATAGCAATCACTCCAAAGACAGGTGCATAAATATGGCTGAAGTCAAAGATAGAATTATAAGTCTTGAAGACGATTGGGAGATGGGTAAACAAGACGGTATCTTTCTACGTGAAGAGAACCGTGTAAGATACTTCGGAGAAGAAGAAAAAGATACAAGTATTGAAGATGCCACCGACAAAGATGGGATGTTGAGAATTACAATACCTGCAGGTGGGTCTGTACCTTCTCCTAAACCTAGACCACAAGAAGTAACTGAACTTGTTTCTCAAACTAAAGAAGAGCAAAAACCTGTTGAAGATGTCGTTGAAACTCAACAAGCAAAAGAACCCGTTGCAAAAGAACCTGTTAAAACAGCTAGCGTTGAAGAATCTGAACTCGTAGTTCAAAACAATAAGCTTGTTAGAAAAGACATACTACCATCACCTCTTGTTACTACAGAGATGATTCCGGGATTAGTCAAAGAAGATGCTATAGTACCACCAAATAAGAAACCATTTTTTGAAGAAGACAAAAGAGTACAAGATAATATTGCCCAGCAGAAAGAAGATACGTCTTTTGATGGCTTTAAACAAAAGATAATATCAGGGCAGATTACAAATGTAGGTGATCTAAATCAAAACCAATTAGAATCTTTGGTAGAGATAGCTGACCCTAACGCTGAAGCAGACTCTCCTGAAGGAGAAGCACAAACAAAATTAGAAGCTATATTTGAATCTAATCAATCTGAGGACAAGTTAGATATACCGTTTCAAGATATAGAAGGTAAGTTCTCCCCATCTGATGCGGCTAGAAAAGATGAAGACCTATACAAATTTGAAGAGCAAACATACAATGCAAAGAAAAGCATTGCAAAGATAGTACGAGGAAGAACAGCCAAGCTTGACACTGTTTCCGATGCCAGAAGAGTAGAACAGATACTGGTTAATAACATAGCTACTGGGGGTATGTTTAGAACCTTTCTTGAGGTTACCACAGAAGCAGGTAGGGGTCTTACTATGGATTTACCCATGTTGTTAGGTCTAGAAGGAATATATAAAAGGTTACCTGCACTTCCTTATTTATATCCCGGAGGTGAAACTTATAGTGAAAACGTTGAAGAAAGAAGTGCTGACACCGAAAGATTAAAAGGAGAACTACGTAAATTTGTAGGAGATAATCTGGGTATCACTACGTTGTCTTCTGAAATGAACAACATAATAAAAAAGAAATTATTAGAACAAGTTGAAAAAGGTGACATAACTAAAGACGACTACGATAGAATAACCACTATGACAACCACAACTGCAGATGGAAAAACAGTAACTGCAGATAGAGAAATTATATCCCCAGAGATAGGCTTGTCTATAATTAATGATTCAATCGACCAATTAGATAAGTGGCAACAAGTGGCTTTATCTGCGGCAGAATATGGTTTGCTTGTTGGTGGGTTTAGAAAATTACAAACTAGTAAAGCTCTAAGAGTACAAAGAGAACTAAGAACAAGACGAGATAATGTTATAACAAGAGGTAGTGCTAAGGATGCTACAGATGCAGAAAAAGAATTAGCCAATAGGATAGCAGGTAAAAATGATGATATGGTAGCTGCTGAACTCTATATTGCAGAACAAGGTGAAAAGATTGATCTTAAGTTATTAAAAGTAGCAACTAACCTAGAGGAAATAAATAAAGAATTAGTAAAGAGAATGGCAGCCAGAAACTTAGCAAAGAAGAAACTTAATAAGATGGAAGCTGATGGTATAGCCAAAAATGATCCTGAGTATTTAAGAGTTGATGCTGAATATCAAAATTTGAAAGGTCAAGTTTTTAGAGGTATGTTAGGTAAAACAAACCCTTATGTAATGTCAAATTTAAAAGAAGCTTTACCTTATGGTACGTTTACAGTTATAGCTGGAGACACGCTACAAGGTTTTTTTACAGATTCTGAAACTGGAGAACCGAGCTTAGATACTTTTACAGCTCAAGGATTAGCTGCTTTATTTTACAATTTTGGAGGTAGAAGTATATTTAGAGGACTTGGGAGAGGTGTTAATTATATTAACATAAAACTTGGTGACATTAAACAAGTATCTCTTGAGGGAATTGAAGATACATTATCTGCTGTTCCCATACCAAAGTTTGATGAGTTTATAAGAGGTAGATTAGCAAATCGAAACATATCACAATACAATGAGTATGTTAAAAAAGTTAGAAATGGGCAAGGATTAACTGCTAGAGAACGTAGAGGATTAGATTACGTGTTTCGTTTGTCAGGTGCTATGGATGATACGAACCGTAGACGTTTGTTAAATTCTATGAAAGATTATCTAGAACGTGAAGACAGAATAATAAAAAGTTTTCCAAAAGAATTGCAAGCTGATGCAGAAAAAGTGTTTAGGTCAACGTTAGCACAAGCAAGTGGTATAAGTTATTTGAAAGCTGCTGAATCTTTAGCTTTAGGTACTGTAGACAGAAAAGATTTTGTCACTTTAAAAAACATTAATAAAGCTTTAGAAATTCAAACTATGTTGGAAAACAAAGTGCAAGCCACAACTTATCTGTTAGATAACATGGCAAAAAAACTACGAAGTCAAGGAATGTCTGTTGAAAAACAAGGAAAGATTGACCCAAAAATTGCAGAAAGTTGGATAAATAATTTTAGAAAAGCTCTAGAAAATTCAGAAAAAAAATTAATAGATAGTAGGACAGATACACTAGATACTGTTGATGATCTATTAATACATTATAACTCTGATCCCAACGCAAAAGTTCCTAGATCAGTTATGAGAATGTTAAAGGGATCAAGTGCAAAGTTAAATGAAAAGATATACGGAGTTGCAAAAGCCGAAGAGAAAAATTTAAAGTTAGCACAGAAAATAAATGATGCTGTAAGTTTTAAACTTAATCAAATAAAAGAAACAAGAAAAGATATAAGAAAACACAGAGCTGATTCGTCTAATGCCATTATGGATTTTATAGATCAGCACATAGATAATTTTGTATTGAGAGCAAGAATACCTTTTATAGAATTAGACAATAGAGCATTGGCAGAAGGTAAAGTCCTCGATGCTGAAGAGATGATAAAAGCAATGATGGATATGTCTCCTGCAAGTAGAAGCAAGGGTATTAACCCGGATACTGGAGAAGAAGTAGAATTTCCAAAAGTTATGAGTAGGTTCTTTTCTAAAGAAGGAGTTTTCTTTTCAGGCAGATTAGGTAAACAAGTACGGGCAAGTTTCAATGAGATGGTAGCTCGATCTATGAATAACCTAGAAGGCTCAGATGTAGAACAACTAAGGAAGCTACACTCTAATCCTCTTGCAACTAAAAAGAATGGTGCAGATAGAGATTACTATATAGGCCCTGAAGGATCGTTTGATGAGATGGATATAGCTATGTGGTACAAAGATAATAGTGATGGAGCATACAATCCATTCTTAGCTACACCTAGAGAATTTATGGAAGTGTATGGTGCGTTTAAAGATTATGCAGTAAAGTTATCACAAAGAGGTGATGACAGTTTAAGTAGATTGTATGATAGCTATGGGGATACAGTCGATGAAATATTTTCAAAACAATGGCAATCTGGATACAACGATTGGTTAAAGGCTCGTGAAGGATATCAAGCAGAAAGGTTTGACCGAATAAGATCAAACGGTGAGTTAACAACTTTAGGAAAACTAATTGCTGCTCAAGAAGGTCCTGTGACAGTTGCAGCCAAAGCTCAAGAAAAAGAAAACCTTAAGGCTGCTTTACAGGGTAGAGAACCTAAAGATGTATCAGATGTAATATTTAAAAAGGCGTACAAAGGAACTCTTAATCCCGTATCAGCCTATGATGATTACATACAAGATGTAAATCTAGCTTTACAAAAGGGAGACGAAGATGCACTATCTCGCCTTGAGCAAAGAACTAAAATACTTACTAGAGAATTTGGTGGAACTAAAGAAGGTAATAGAGACTTCTTTGATTTAGATGATCCTAACAATGCTTCTTTGTTTAACGCTTTGTCAAAACACATGACAGAGTTAGCCTATTCAAATGCTCTTGGTAGCAAAGTTGAGGAGTTGGCAAAAGTTAATAAGCGTCTTCAAAAAGATATAAATGATAAGTCAGGTGGATATGATTGGGAACGATTTAAATTTTTAGAAGATGGGGAATTACAAAGAGTCTTAAGTGTTAAGGTTAGACAGAATGGTAGATTTAAACAGATGCCACTTGTAGATTTAAAGAAGACTTTAAATGAAGAACTTGACATAGTTAAACACACTTCTAAGTTTCCAGAAGTTCAAAGAAATTACAATACATACAGAACTTCAATCAACAACAGAATAAAATCTAGCACGCAGAATGTACTTGAGAAAGATAGGATTGTTGACAAGATAGGTAACACTATATATGGCATGGCTGAGACTGCTATGACAGATGGCAAATATAGTCCTTTAGCATTTGTGGATAGATATGTAATCAATGGTAGCACTTCTGTTATTGAAAAAGTTAGAGCAGATGTTATAAGAAAAGTTAGTAGTGCAGGCTACGATTCTAAGTTTAAAGGTTCTAGAAAAGATATAGTCAAAGCAGTTGACGATGGCTTTAAGAAAATAATAACAGATGGTATACTAGAACGTGCTGACACTGTAGCACTGCCTGATAGTACTTTTAAAGGGTTTGATGGCGTAACATATGCTAGAACAGGAATTAAAAACCCAACACAAATTGCACAAGATTTAAAATCAGACAACGTCAAATCAACTATGGCTTTGTTTTTTCCTCAAGATCATGTTCAATACTTAGAAGATTCATTTGTATATTTATCCAAACAACAAGGAGCTGATGTACTTAGCGAGTATGGTGCAGAGTTAAATAAATTAGCTGGCACGGGACCTCTTACTAAGATAGGAGCTAGAGCTATATCCACTAACGAAGTAATAAGTAGAGGATTTAACTTGGCTAGAGGTATGGTTAGTCCTGCTTATGTATCAGCAGAGTTTGCATTTAGGTTAGCATCTATGGCAGGAGTTGACATGATGAAGGTCGCTGCAGGTGATCCTATTATGGCAAAGTTTATGTATAGGATAATGAAGTTTCCAGAGCAACTTACAAAATTAGAACTAAGTACTTTTGGGGATAGGATGATGGAAATGATTGTTACAGAATACGCAAGAGCAACAGATTTAGTACCTGAATTTAATGTAGAGTATGAGATAGTTGGGCAAGACGGAAAGGCATCCGTAAGTAAAGAAGAACAAGCTAAGATAAGACAAGAAATGTTAAACAAACTAAAAGGAGCTAACGAATAATGAAAATGTATAACAACGGTCAACGCAAAGGTATGATGTATGGTGGTGGTGCTACCCCAAGAAAGCCTATGATGTATGGTGGCATGGCTACTAAAAAGAAAATGAACATGG
>Ga0209634_1002663_pt1 | contig 12417 bp, 17 predicted proteins | sample LinPmetageLP40_FD_184043 | JGI IMG/M metagenome (GOLD analysis project Ga0209634, IMG submission 184043) | Marine viral communities from the Pacific Ocean - LP-40 (SPAdes) (version 2) | ecosystem: Environmental > Aquatic > Marine > Oceanic | place: Pacific Ocean | collected 2010-08-26 | reverse complement strand
ACCAGTAACTAAAGGCAAAAGAAAAAGTTTAGTAACTTGGATAGATGGTCCTTTATGGAGATAATCTCTAAGGATTATCATTTAGATAACCTTAAAGAACCCCTTAAAGAAGTTTATACAATACCCCTATTACAAAAAGATTTTTGTAACCATGTATTAAATAAAGCTCACAAACTAGGGTTTGAAGTAAACCCTAAAGAAGATGTGTTACGCCAGATACCGGAATGTAACTTTAATATTAAATGTCTAGATACCACAAAAACTTTAATGGAAGTTGTGGCTAGAGATAATCTTAATGGTCTTTTTCAACATCTTTGGCAGCAACAAATAAATACAGGCAACGTGCAAGTTGCAAACTATAATCCTAGAACTATTAAAAAAGGTAATTGGCATCACGATTACACAGCTGATATTAGTGTAGTTATACCATTAAACACAGGAGAATATACTGGCGGAGGAACTGAGTTTTGGAACAAAGGAATTATAAAGCCCTTACCTATAGGTACAGCATTAATATTTCCGAGTTTTATTAACTCTCATAGAGGTTTAGCGGTAAGTGATGGCAATAGATTTTTATTAGTTTTTTGGCTAAAATATATTACAAACCAATTTGACTAATGCCTAATTACAAATACTTTATTAAAGAGGTTTAAATGTTTGGAATCCTAGCATTTTCAGAAGCAGCATTTTCAGAACTATCTGCATCAGGTGGTATAGAAGTTTCAATTACAGGCGTTAACGCTACTAGTGGATTAGGAAATGAAACAGTAGTTGCTACTGCTGTACATGCAGTTACAGGTAATGCAGGTACAAGTGCATTAGGCAACATAACATTAGACATAACTGTTGTAGTTGCTGAAACAGGATTAGCAGCCACATCAAGTTTAGGTAGCGTTACTTTATCAACTCAAGCTGTAATTGCGGTTACGCAAAGCGCTTTGACTAGCACATTAGGTAATGAAGTTGTTATAGGAGATGCAGTTACTGGAGTAACAGCTACAGCATCTACTTCTAATTTAGGTGATGAAACTATAATAGGCACAGCAAATGTTGCGGTAACTGGTATACAAAGTACATCTGCACTTGGTAATGAAGTTATTAGTGCTGATTCTATTACAGCTGTATCTGGTGTAGCTGCTACAACCTCATTAGGAGAAGTAATTCTTTCTATAGATATAATAATAATACCAACAGGGATACAATTAACCATATCTACAACAAGTGTTACAGTTTGGGGGTTAATTGACGACTCACAAACTGCAGGCTTTACACCTGTTACAGATTCACAAACAGCCAACTGGTCAGAGGTTTCTGACTCACAATCTCCCAACTGGGAAGAAGTTGCATAACAAGGAGTTTATATGGCAAGTACATATGATAATGATTTAAGATTAAATGAGATGGCTACCGGAGATGGTAGTGGTACTTGGGGTGAAACAACTAACCTCAATTTATCAATGATAGCAGAAGCTTTTTCATATCAGACAGAAGCTACATTTGCTTCTAATGCTGACGTAACAGCTACTATAGCTGATGGAGCTAGTGACAAATATAGAGGCATGTATGTAAAAGTAACATCTGGTGCAACATTAACTACTACAAGAACATTAACAATAGGTCCTACTACTATTTCTAAATTAATATTTGTAGAAAATGCTACGTCAGGAAGTCAATCTATTATTGTAAAACAAGGTTCAGGAGCTACTGTAACTATTGCAACAGGCACAAGTAAAATTTGTTTTTTAGAAGGTACAGGTTCAGGAGCTGGAGTAATAGATGGTTTAGATAAAATTGCATTGACAAGTAATGCAACGATAAATGGAGAAACTCCTATTAGTGCATCCTCAACAACAACATTTACTAATAAAACTTATGATGCAGATGCTACTGGAAACTCTCTTACAAATATAGAAAACGCAAATATAAAAGCTTCAGCAGCAATTGCATTTAGTAAGATGGCAAATTTAACTGCTAGCAAAGCTTTACAATCTGATGGCAATGGGGATGTCTCTGCAAGCGGTGTAACCAATACTGAGTTGGGTTATTTAGCGGGGGCTTCATCTGCAATACAAACACAAATAAATACCAAGACTTCAATAGCAACTGTTTATCCAGTAGGTTCTATTTATATTAATGCAAGTAACAGCACAAATCCTGCTAGCTTATTAGGTTTTGGAACGTGGGCAGCTTTTGGTGCTGGAAGAGTAATGGTTGGTATAGACAGCGGTAATGCTGTCTTTGATGCCGCAGAAGAAACAGGTGGTACAGCAGATTCTATAATACCTTCACACACTCACAGTGTTACTGATCCGGGTCACGCACACAATAATACAATAGATAGAATAGGTGGCACATTTGGTTCTGGAGAATTTGTTGGGTCTAATAGTCAACCCGGAGGCACAACTGTTTCTGGGCGTATTTTAAGTGCAGTTACTGGCATATCTATTGCTAGTGCAGGTGAGTCAGCTACTAATAAAAACTTACAACCATACATAGTTGTATACATGTGGAAGAGGACAGGATGACAACTAAAGAAGCTTTAAATAAAATAGAGACCCATGAAAAAGAATGTAGTATTCGTTATCAAAATATAGAAAAAAGATTAGATGAAGGTACTCATAGATTTAATAGATTAGAACTTTTAATAGTAGGATTGTATGCAGGCATGGCTGCAATTGAAATTGCATCAAAATTTTGAGGAAAAAAAATGTATGAATATAATTGTGAAGTTGAAAGAATTGTTGACGGGGATACTATTGATGTTGTGTTGGACCTTGGGTTTGATATTCTTTATAAGTCTCGTGTGCGTTTATATGGTATTGATACTCCCGAATCACGTACTCGTGACTTGGATGAAAAAGCAAGAGGAAAATTGGCAGCTGCGTTCTTAACAGATGCAATTAAAACTGCAGAAGAAGTAGTAATAAGAACTGAGTTAAAAGATTCTCGTGGCAAATATGGAAGAGTTCTAGGAAGTGTAATCTGCGATGGTAAAGATATTAACCTAGCAATGATAGATAACTATATGGCTGTCAAATACTTTGGACAAAGTAAAGAAGCTGTAGAAGCAGTTCATTTATCAAATAGAACAAGATTAATAGAGTCAGGAATTTTTATTCCCAAAGAATTTTATGGGTGAAGCAGTTACATTAATAAATGAAGTCGGTTTCCCAATAGCTGCAGCAGGTGGTTTAGGTTTTTTTATATGGAAACTTATTAATAGAATTATAGATGGTATGGAATCTAAAATAGATACTGTAGATGATAAAGTGCAAGCACAGTTAAATGCTTTAGAAGAAAGATTAGGAACAAAATTAGATGCACAACATGGAATATTAGTTGCTCTTATTGACAGAGTAAGAAGTTTAGATAACGAAATAATAAGACAAGATACTTTAGTAAAAACTATCTTAGGTGTGCCACAACTTATAGATAGCGCCAAGATAGCAAAAGCAGATAGAGATGACCAAAGAAAAGACTAAGGATATTTTAGCTAAAATATTAATATTAGGATTTTTATTTACTGTAATCTTGATATTTGCTGAAGGTATATTTGCTAACACAATAACTCATAAATTTAAGTCACCTAGTTTTAATGGTACTGGCACTTCTAGTCACTACCTAACTATAGAAAATCAAGAGAATACAAGGAAGCTAACTTTAAAGGAAGAAATAAAAGCTTTGCAAGATGAAATTGAAAGAGATAAAGATAATACAACACTAGCTCGTTTCGTCAGAAATTTAGAATCTCGAATTTACGCACAACTTTCAAGACAACTTGTAGAAAATTTGTTTGGAGAAACAACACAAACAGAAGGAACTTTAGAACTAGAAGGGAACTCAATTACTTATACAAGTGATGGAGAATTTATATCATTAATAATTACAGATGCAGATGGAAATACAACAGAAATTACTCTTCCTATCGGTTCTTTTACTTTCTAGCTGTAGTGTATTCAAAATTATTGAACACACAGAAAACGAAAGATTTGGTACAGATGATTCAACAATATTAGAATTACAATCTAAAGAATTAAAAAATATAAAAACTCCTAAAGTTTCACCAGTAGTAGCTGTCTATCCTTCTGCATTTACAGATCAAACTGGTCAAAGAAAAAGTAATAGTGAATTTGCTTTATTTAGCACAGCAATAACACAAGCACCACATGCTCTATTGATTAGAGCTTTAAAACATACTTCAAGCGGAAATTTTTTTAGAGTTGTTGAAAGAGTAGGTTTAGATAATTTAACAAAAGAAAGACAGTTGATTAGATCAGCTAGGGAAACATTTGTAAAAACAGATGGCAAGAAACCTTTGCAACCTCTTTTATTTGCTGGCGTGTTAATGGAAGGCGCTGTTATAGCTTATGACACAAATCTTAAAACAGGTGGTATTGGAGCTAGGTATTTAGGAATTGGTACAAGCATACAATATAGAGAAGATGTTGTAAGTGTTTCATTAAGAATGGTTTCTGTTGCTACAGGAGAAATACTTATAGAAGTTTTAAGTCAGAAAACTATATTTAGTTATGGTGAATCACAAGACTTGTTTAGATTTATAGAGGCAGGAACAGAACTGGTTGAATTAGAATCAGGAGTTTCTGAAAACGAAAGCACTACGATAGCTTTACACAAAGCAATAGAAGGTGCTGTATTAGAATTAATTAAAATTGGCTACCAAAGGAGGTTTTGGACACATGATTAAATTAAAATTATTAGGTTTATTTTTGATGTTTATGCTTGCATCACAATTTGCAGTTAGTGCAGATAATGAAATCTATATAGACCAATCGGGTACAACAGTAAACATAGATTTAGAACAGCTAGGTACTGGCAACATTATTGGCGGTTTAGATGCTGTAGCAGGTAATATGACTCCTTTAGATTTAGATGGCACAGGTATGACTTTAGATATCAACATGATTGGTAATACGAATAAGTTTCTTGGTGATATTTGGGCAGATAGTTATACAGGATTTTTTGAATTAGATGGCGATAGTAATACATTTACTATGCAGACTGACCCTACAAATACTTATGGAGCAGATAGCTCTAACGTCAATGTTGATGTTACTGGTAACAGTAATACTATGACTTTAAATCAGGCTACAACAGCTTTAGCTAGTCAATTAGATTTAGATTGGATAATAAATGGAGATAGCAATACAGTTACATCAAGTATAAATTATGATGGTGCAACTAACTTTATGGACATTGATGGTAACTCAAACAGTATAACTTTTACGGGTAGTGGTTATGCTGGTGGATATTTTAACTGGGATCACACAGGAAATAACACTGCTCTTAATATCCAACAACTGAGTACCCAAGATAATGACTGGCTTAAAATTACATCAATTTCAAATAATACTGGTTCTAACACTTCTACTGTTTGCGTTGTTCAAAACGACCAAGGCACAAGCACAGGTTGTTAGTATAGGAGACATCTCTGAATTAAATGGACAAGCACAAATAGTTAGAGACAAACCATATAATGCAGAACTAAAATTTAATATACAAAGTAATGATGAGGCTGTTACAAGAAATGGCAGAATGGCAATTACTTTTTTAGATGATTCTGAAGTTAGATTAACCGAACACTCACAATTAACTATTGACGAGTATATATATGATCCTAACCCATCTAAAGCAAAGATGGCTTTAACCTTTGGATTAGGTACAGCAAGATTTATTACAGGTAATCTTAATAAGATAGATAAACAAAATATAAGTTTAAAAACACCTACAGCTAACATAGCTATCAGAGGTACAGATTTTACAGCTACTGTAGACGAACTAGGTCGCAGTTTAATAATACTGCTTCCTGACGCATTAGGACTCTCTAGTGGCGAAATTGAAGTTGTGACTGCTATGGGTACTGTCTTGTTAAATAAACCCTTTGAAGCCACCACAGTAAGTGTATTTGAATCAGCTCCAAGTAAACCAGTTATCTTAGATTTAACACTTGATGCCATTGATAATATGTTAATTGTCACACCGCCTAAAAGAGAAAAAATTGTGTTAGAAGAAGTAACTTCTAAAAAAGAAAATATTTTGGACTTCAACGATTTAGATATAGATTATTTAGCTGAAGATTATCTAGCTAAAGATGAATTAGAATTTACTGAATTAGATATTAATTATCTTGACGTAAATTATTTAGAAGATTTATTAAATATTTTAGATGCTCTGGCAGTTGGCAAAGAAGAAGATCAATTAGCTCAAGCAACAAGCACACAGATAACAGGTACTTTATTAGGTAAAGACCCTGACACACAGATTACTACTTTAATAACAGGTCAAGTAATATCCTTAAGGAGAAATGTTAGTGAGTCATTACAACTAGATTTGAATGGAAACAATTCTTATACTGTAATTCTAATACAAGATGGAGTTTCTAATATTGTGAAAGTTAATGGTGGATCAGATTCAACTATAAAAATTAGACAAGAAAGTTAATGAAGAAAATAATTTTTCCTTTACTAATAATTTTATGTTTACCTTTTGTTTTTAACTTTTCTTTTATTGAAATTTTAAAATTAAAAACCTTTGATGCTTTAGTAAAAATACAAGAGCCATCTGGTAACTTTGTTATTTTAAACATTACAGAAAAAAATGTTTCTGAAAGAGGCGGCTTTCCTTTTCCAAGACAAGATTATGCAAAGATACAATCTGATCTTTTAAGAAATGGTGCATTAGGTGTAGGTTGGGTTTTAGCCTTTAATGAAGCAGATAGATTTCGTGGCGATAATGATTTTGCTTACATGTTAAGTTTGTCTCCATCTGTATTAGCTATGTTTGAAAATAATAGCGGTAACTTTCCAGAAACATCAGGCACTGTTTATTTAGGTAATGGCAAACCTTCTTCTATAAAAACACAAGGTGTTGCAGAAAATATATCTATACTAAAAAAATCTGCAGCTCAAGGTATAGCTACAGCACCAGTAGATATAGACAACCTAGTAAGAAGAATACCTTTGTTGCTAGAAACTCCAGAAGGATTCGTAAGTGCATTTGGTACAGAAGTTTTAAAAATACTTACAGGTGCTAAAACTTACATAATCAAATCTTCAACTGTAGGAATAGAAGAAATAACTGTACAGGGTATACCTCCAATTAAAACAGATACGCTAGGTAGAAAGTGGATAAGCTGGGTAGATACTCCACAAACTGATTTAGATAAACAAGAAGTATTTGGTAAATTTGTTTTTGTTGGTGTAACAGCAAATGGAATAATGCCACAGATTGCTACGCCTGTAGGTTTGTTAGAGCCACATAAAATACAAGCTGCTTTATCTGAATCATTATTAATACAAGATAGTCCTTATATACCATCTTGGAATTTATTAGTAGAAAGTACAATTTTATTATTTACTGTTTTGCTTATATGGATTGTTTTGCAATACGCTGGGATTTACTTAGGATTATTTGTGACTGGTAATATTTTCTTAGGTACTGCTATAGCAGGCTATTATTTAATACAGTCAGGTTTGTTAATAGATGTAACTTGGACTTTAATATCACAATTTATTACTGGATCAGTTGCCTTTTATATAAGATTTAGAGAACAGTTCAAACTTAGATTACAAATAAAAAAACAATTTGAACACTACCTTGATCCTAGACAAGTAAAAAAACTACAAGATAATCCAGAGTTACTACAACTCGGTGGCGAAACTAAAACTGCAACATTTTTATTTACTGATGTGAGAGGTTTTACTGCTATGTCAGAAAAACTTAAACCAGAAGATGTTACTTACATTATGAATAAAGTGTTAACTGCTCAACAAATAGCAGTACAAAAACATGGCGGTATGGTAGATAAATATATTGGAGATGCGATGATGGCTATATTTAACGCTCCTTTAGATTTAGAGGATCATGCCAAAGCGGCAGTTGATTGTGCTTCAGAAATTATACAGAACATAAATAATTTAGCAGTTGAATTGCAAGCAGAAAGATTGCCAGCAATAGCAATAGGTATAGGAATTAATACTGGACCAGCTGCTATAGGTAACATGGGTTCAGCAAATAGATTTGATTACACTGCTATAGGCGATGCAGTTAACGTAGCAGCACGTTTAGAAAGTGCTACTAAAGAAAGAAAAGTAGATTTGTTGATTGGAGAAAGCACAAAAAAATTGTGCAAATATAATTTAAAACCTTTGGAAGCTATACATGTTAAAGGTAAAATAAAACCATTAGAGATTTATACATATGAGTAAAATTTTATTAGGAGTTGTAGGAGTATTGTTAATGGCATGTAGCTTTTTATATTGGCAAAACTCTAGACTAGCAGAAATAAATCAAGCATTTGATCTAAGAGATAAAGAACAAAAAGATGCAATAGAAAGCTTGCAAAGTGATTTCAAATTACAAACTGAAGGTTTATTAGAGTTACAATCTAAAACACAACAGTATGAAATAGAAATGCAAAGATACTTAGATGTATTCAAAAGACACAACTTAAGCAAACTTGCTTTTGCAAAACCCAGTTTAATTGAAACCAGAGTAAATAAAGGAACTAAAAATGTATTTGAAAGTATTGAAGAAGTTAGTCGTAACATTGACATGCTTGATAATGGTTTACAGTTGCAGTCTAATACCGACTAAACAAGTAGAAATAATTTCTAAACCATTAGAAAGAAACATAGTACAACCTGTACTACCTAGAGAAATAGATTTAAAAGAACCTTATTGGTACGTTGTATCTACAAAAAACTTAGAAGAATTTTTAAGTAATATAGAAAAAGATCAAGGGCAGTTAGTTTTTTTAGCTATGTCTGTACCTGACTACGAGTTAATGGCTTACAATACTCAGGAGCTGAAGAGGTATATAAATGAACTTAAAGAAGTTGTGGTCTATTATAGAAAAGTTACCACTAATAAGTCGGAGTAATAGTATGCACATTTCAAAAGAAGGAATAGCTTTAATAAAAAAATTTGAAGGCTGTGAATTAGAAGCTTATCTTTGTCCTGCAAATGTTTGGACAATAGGATATGGCAGAACTAAAAATGTAAAAGAAGATGACATGTGTACTTACTTGCAAGCAGAAGAATGGTTGGAAGAAGAACTTACTGAATACGAGAATTATGTAAAAAATTTGGTAAAAGTTGAACTAAACCAAAATCAATTTGATGCTTTAGTTTGTTGGACATATAACTTAGGTCCTTCAAATCTATCTAAATCTACAATGTTAAAATTATTAAATGCAGGAGATTATCATACTGTACCTAGTCAAATGAAACGCTGGAATAAAAGCAAAGGCGAAGTCTTAGATGGTCTGGTAAGACGTAGAGAAGCAGAAGGTTTATTGTTTGAAGAAGAACAATGGGAGAATGTGTAAATGCCTTTAGTAGACTTTCAGTTCAAACCGGGAATCAATAAAGAACTTACACCTTATGCAAATAAAGGCGGTTGGCAAGATTCAGATAAAATAAGATTTAGATTAGGCAAGCCAGAAAAAATAGGTGGCTGGGCAAAAAATTCTTCTAATAGTTTTATAGGAACTTGTAGAGAATTGCACATGTATAAGTCTGCAAACTTAACTTTATTTAATTGTTTGGGTACTCATAAAAAATTATACGTACAGCAAGGTAATGATTTTTTTGATGTTACAGCAATAAGGTTAACAACTAGTGCTGGTGATGTTACCTTTGCAGCTACTAATGGCTCAAAAGATATTACAGTTACAGATGCAAACCATGGTTGTAATCCCGGAGATTTTGTTAGATTTAAAGCAGCAAGTAGTTTAGGTGGGCTTGTTACTGCTGCTGTCTTAAATACAGAACATGAAGTTGTAAGAAATCTTACCGCTAATTCATACGTAATAAGTGTAGATACTGCTGCTAATTCTAGTGACACAGGAAATGGCGGTTCTAGTGTGCAAGGTCAATATCAAATAGTATCGGGTTTAGATAATTTTGTATCTGGTACAGGTTGGGGTGCAGACTCTTGGGGTGACAGTACATTTGGTAGTACAAGTCCTGTTTCGTCTAACAACCAATTAAGACTCTGGTCTATAGATAATTTTGGAGAAAACATGATTGCCATACCAAGAGGTGGTCCTTTGTTTATTTGGGAGAGTGCAGATGGCACTACCAATGGAACATCAGGTGCTGCTTTTTTTGATGCAAATAGAAGTGTCTTAGCTTCTTCTTTAACAGGAGCTTCTAATTGTCCTATATCTGCATTACAGGTTATGACATCTGATGTTGATAGACATGTATTAGCTTTTGGTTGTAATCCTATAGGCAGCAGTGTAATTGATCCTTTATTTGTGCGATGGTCTGATTCTGAAAGTGCAATTGATTGGACACCTTCAGCAACTAATTCTGCTGGTGGAGTTAAATTATCTTCTGGTAGTTTAATTGTAGGAGCTATAGCTACTAGGCAAGAAACTTTAGTCTTTACTGATGCAAGTATATTTTCTATGCGATTTGTTGGATCGCCTTTCTATTTTTCTTTTAATGAAATTGCAAGCGGCATAGGAATGATATCTCCAAATGCTGGTGCTTCTATAGGTAATCAAGTTTTCTTTATGGATGATGGTGCTTTTTATAAAGCTGCTGGTAATGTTGAAAGATTGCCATGTTCTGTCTTAGATTATGTCTTTGCAGATATAAATAAATCTGAGCGTTTTAAAATATTTACAGCTAATAATATAGAACATAATGAGATCATATGGTTTTATCCTTCTGCTAATAGTCAAGAAATTAATAAATATGTTTCGTACAATTATGCTGAAAATTTATGGGCAGTAGGAACAACTGATGATGGGTTTTTACGTACTGCATGGCATAACTCACCCAGCTTAAGTTTTCCAATAGCAGCAAGTAAACTAGATGATACAGATAATAATTATTTATATAACCATGAGACAGGCAATTTAGCTGATGGTTTAGGATTTCCTGCTTTTATAGAGTCTTCGGATATAGATATCGGAGAAGCTGGTGAAAGTTTTATGTATGTATCTAAAATAATTCCAGATATAAAATACGAAAACTCAACTAACAGTAATGATACTGTTACCTTTACTTTGAAAGGCAGACGTTATCCAAATGAAACTCAAAATACTTTATCTACAGTCAACTTTCCACAAAGTAAAAGTTTTGCAAATGTAAGAGGCAGAGCAAGACAAGTTGCTGTAAAGATAGAAAACACTACTGGCGATTTTAAATGGCATCTAGGTAGTGCTAGAATTGAAGTAAGACCAGATGGAGCTAAATAATGTCAAGTAAAACTGCACCCCCTTTACCTTTGTGTCTTGACGAATTTAATTTGTCAAATGAACAAATTACGAGAAGAACAATTGAACAAATATTTCAAGATGTTTTTAATGATATAACTCTAGTAGAAAATTTAAAGAGTGCTGCAGGTTCTAAAGCAGTAAGACGACATCAATTTTTATTAATGGGAACTAAAGGAAATGTCTGACAATATTAAAGTATTAGGACAACAAGCTCCAGCAGGAACTACAGAAACTACTTTGTACACAGTACCTACTGCTACACAAACTACAGTTAGTTCTATTGTTGTTTGTAACAGATCAGGTTCTGGAGTAACTTATAGAGTTAGTGTTGCAGTAGCAGGCGGAACAACTGCAACTAAAGATTATTTATTTTTTGACAAGGCTTTAGCAGCTAACTCATCAGATACAATTGTAATTGGCATAACAGTTACAGAGACAGATAAAATAAAAATTTATGCAAGTGATGGCAATTTAAGTTTTACAGCTTTTGGTTGCGAAACTAAAGAGGAATAATTATGAATGAACTACAACAGCAAGTAAAAAATATTAGTCAACAAGGTAGGTATGGTGATTCTACTCTTGTTCACATGAATCCTTCAGAAGTGCAGGGTTTGTCGCAAATGGGTCAAATGAGTATTAATCCTGCTACTGGATTAGCGGAAGCATTTGATCTAAGTGATTTTATATCTTTTGCTGCTCCAGTAGTTGGTGGTATTTTTGGTGGACCAATGGGTGCAGCACTAGCATCAGGTGCGGTAACTACTGCACAAGAAGGTAGTCTTAAAGAAGGAATCAAAGCTGGTCTTCTATCTTATGGTATGGGTACTCTTTTACAAGGCGCTGGTTCTGCAGCAAAAGGCGCAGAAGCATCCAAAGCATCTTTAGATGCTGCAACCAGTATTGGTCCTTTACAGCCTGAGGTTTTTAATCAAGCAGTTGTAGATGCAGGTACTGCAGGGTCTAATGCAGCTACAGCATTTGCAAATACTGCTCCGTCTTTAGCTAATCCCGCAACATCTTTTAGCCAAGGAGCATCAAGTATGTTTGGCACTCCCTTTGCTGGTCAAGGTGTCGGTGGATCACTCAGTAACTTAGCATCAGGATTTGCTGATCCTAAAGTTGCTCTTTCATTAGGTGCGGTTGGTGCTGATTCAGCATATCAACA